>ERZ842401.276-NODE-276-length-71706-cov-9.896415_pt1 | contig 71706 bp, 62 predicted proteins | sample MGYA00521270_ERZ842401 | MGnify/ENA primary metagenome ERZ842401 (study PRJEB31892, sample SAMEA3878208) | bioreactor metagenome | biome: Moose rumen | place: Sweden | collected 2011-10 | study: EMG produced TPA metagenomics assembly of the PRJEB12797 data set...
ATGAACTCCTTTTCATCATGATAGATGACGGTATCAACCCTTTGGGCAGGGTCATCACCACTTTCAGTGTCTGCGATAGCATCTTCTGCGAGCAGTCTGTCATTAGACGGCGAATCTCATTGAAACGCAATACACCCGTCTCGCTGGTGTGGAGCATATAGTTAATCTAAGTTAACACCTCTTTCGTAGAAGTCCGATAACATCGCAATTCCTACCTTTTGGTAACTATCTCACCAAAAAGTGCCTTCTTGCAGGAGTGATTTTTTCGCCGTACCTTTGCACTTGAAATTGAAATAATAACATTATAAACGAATAAAAATTATGAAGCAGATTGAGACCATTAAGACAGGTAAGAACTACAGCGCAGTAAGCGTGGGTAAGATTGACGAGATTATCGAGCACGTGCTTCCGATGGGACCGAACGTGACGATTCAGGGCAAGGTGTTCGCAGGTCAGGCCGTAGGTGCTACGGGTAGCGAACTGAGTTTCCAAACGCTCGTTCCTGGTCAGGACAGCGGTTTCCTGCACACGCATAAGACTCACGAGGAACTTTACATTATCCTGAAGGGTGAAGGCGAGTATCAGGTGGATGGCGATATTTTCCCCGTCAGCGAGGGCACTATCGTGCGTGTTGCTCCCGATGGCAAGCGTGCGCTGAAGAACACCGGCAGCGAAAATCTGACCATGCTCTGCATCCAGTATAAGGCCAATGCCTTCACTGAGGCTGACAGCCCCATGACCGATGGTGTCATCCTGCAGGAAGAACTGAAATGGTAAACGAGATGTTCGACAAAGCAATTCAGTTCTTGATAGACCACAAAGAGATTGCCCTTGCAACCAGCGAGGGCAATCTGCCTAAGTTGCAAATACGAATATGAAAAAGGTTATTGTAATTTCAACGAGCCTGCGTCATGGCTCAAACAGCGACATGCTCGCTGAGAAGTTTGTGGAAGGTGCTAAAGCCGCCGGTAACGATGTGGAGAAGATTTCTCTGGTAGGTAAGAACATCCAGTTCTGCAAGGGCTGTATGGGATGCCAGAAACTGGGGCGTTGCGTCATCAAGGACGATGTGAACGACATCATGGCCAAGGTGCTGAAGGCCGATGTCATCTGCTGGGCAACACCTATCTATTATTACGAGATGAGCGGACAGATGAAGACACTCATTGACCGCATGAACGCGATGTACGAGCAGGATTACCAGTTCCGTGATGTCTATCTGCTGACAACGGCTGCAGAGGATGAAGCCGAGACACCCAAGCGTGCAGAGACAGGGCTGACGGGCTGGATAGACTGCTATCCCAAGAGCCGTCTGGCTGGGACGCTGTTCTGCGGTGGCGTGAACGATGCCCGTGAAATAGAGGGCAATCCCAAACTTCAGGAGGCCTACGAATTAGGAAAGAGTATTAGCTGAGCAGACGAGTTAAATTGGAAGAAATGATGGCAGAACTTGTATTGCATAGACAGTCATCCAGCACCTTTATGCTCGACGGCATTCCACACATCAAGATGGCGTGGAGGAAATGAATTTTTAAACGAGTTTAATAATCAGCATAGGTTAATCGAGTTTAAATTCCGTTCCACTTTTTTGTGATAAGGTGCTTTATTAAGAATAATTTTAGTACCTTTGCAGCCAGAATGAGACAGACTCTGATAACTGCAAAAATACTAACGGCTCTTTGCGCCGTATGCCTGACGGTTCTGCTAAACTGGCAGAACCATAATGATGCGGCTGTCACAGAATCCTATCAGCATCGCGAGTCGTCCATATTGGCTCCGCAGCACCCGCATCATCAGGAAGCCACGCTGACCGATGCCTCGCAGATGTATCGCATCTGCAGTTCCCGTCCCCAGCGAGTACTACATACTCAGGGCGCAAAGGCGGAAAGAACCATTACACCGTTTGGCAGTTTTGCTGTTCGGCAACATATCCTCACCCACCTTTATTCCTACTACGACAGCAGATGCCGCCGTGAGACGGCACCCTTCTGCATGTCGGCCTCGTGCGACTATTACGTCATCGCACTGAGGCACATCATTCGTTGACATAGTTCTGGTTATCTTAGGGACACACATTCTTATTCACATTATTAATTTAAATCATAACCATCTGGCTATCAAGCCAGACGGACTAACGTAACAACTATGTCAAGTATCAAAAACTTGGAGATGGCTGCTGCCCTCTCCGCCTATCAGCATATCGAGATCAAGAAATCACTATTTTCCACCAAGGCAGTCTATACTCCTACACAGAGTCAGGCCAAGGCCATCATCCTGGAATATACCCCCTCGGAGGGAGAGCGCGTAGCGCGGCTGTTAGACATGCCGCTCGACAAGATGGTTGCCGACATCCAGCAGAAGGGCAAGCCCGTAGCCGGTGCCAACGGCAACTTCCGCCTGGAACTCTGTCTGAGCGACGACCGTCAGTTCTGCGCCCTTCAACTGTTCCGCTTTGGTGACTTCCAGTACAAACCCGTCTTCGAACCCCGTTTCTATGAGGGCAAGGATGTAGAACCCATCACCAAACTGTTTTAAGCCATGAGTACACTAACTATAGCGATTGTCATCGTATTCTGCATCGGTTATTTCTTCATAGCCATTGAGAGCGTCACCAAAATCAACAAGGCAGCCATTGCCTTGTTGATGCTGGTGGTGACCTGGACGCTGTTCATGATTTCGCCCGACAGTTATCTACCGGCAGTCACAGGCGAGCAAGTGGCCTCTGTGGTCAGCGAGACCATTGAGCGCCATCTGGGTTCCACCGCCACCACGTTGTTCTTCCTGATGGGCGCTATGACTATCGTGGAACTGGTAGACCAGAACGGCGGCTTCAACTTCGTGCGCGACGTGATGCACACCCACAGCAAGCGCGGCCTGCTCTGGCGCATCGCCTTCATGACCTTCTTCCTCTCGGCCATCCTCGACAACCTGACCACCTCGATCGTGATGATCATGATTCTGCGAAAACTGGTCAGCGACCACAAGGACCGCATCATCTATGCCTCGCTGGTCATCATTGCTGCCAATTCCGGTGGTGCCTTCTCGCCTATCGGCGACGTGACCACCATCATGCTCTGGAACAAGGGCGTCATCACAGCATTGGGTGTCATCAGCGAGCTGCTCATCCCATCCATCGTTTCGATGGTCATACCTGCCTACGTGCTCTCGCTCTCACTGAAGGGCAACCTGACCTTCACCGCCGAGCAGGCACAGACCGTGCAGGCCAGCGACCTCACGGCCACGCAGCGTAAGGTCATCTTCTTTCTGGGCGTTGGTGGACTCATCTTCGTGCCCATCTTCAAGAGCATCACCCACCTGCCGCCGTTTGTGGGCATCCTGCTCGTGCTTGGCGTGCTCTGGACGGTGACGGAAATCTTCTATGCCCACCTGAAGGCACCTGAGGAAAAGGGTGGCATGGAGAAGCGCGTCTCTCAGATGTTGTCGCGCATCGACATGTCTACCATCCTCTTTTTCCTGGGTATCCTGATGGCTGTAGCTTGTCTGGAGACCATCGGTGTGCTGACCATGCTGGGGCAAGGACTGAACGAGACATTCGACGGCAATCACTATCTCATCACTGGCATCATCGGTGTGCTCTCGTCGATTGTAGATAATGTGCCTTTGGTGGCCGGATGTATGGGCATGTATCCTGTAGCACCTGTTGGAGACATGGCCGTCGACGGCATCTTCTGGCAGTTGCTGGCCTATTGCGCCGGTGTGGGCGGTTCGATGCTCATCATCGGCTCTGCTGCAGGTGTGGTGGTCATGGGTCTGGAAAAGATCACCTTCGGCTGGTACATGCGCCACATCTCTTGGATTGCCTTCGTGGGCTATATTGCCGGCATCCTGTGCTACTGGGTAGAGAAGACTTTCATCTTTTAAACAAATATCGTTATGACATTCACAGCGGAAAACATCCTCTTCTCGGGCGGCATGGACACCAAGCGGCGCGACATCGAGCCGGTGGCCTCGCAGGGACTGATGCTTTCCACCGTGGGTGTGCTCATCACCACCGTAGTTACCGGCCTGCTCATCTACTATCTGTCTGAGTGGACGCGGCTCGACATCGGACTGACACTCCCTATGTCGATGCTGCTGGCGGCTACGGCAACACAGTTACTCGTAAATCCTCAGAATTTATCAGAATTGACTACTTTTGCAACAAAGTTCAATAATACAGACAGATAAATCGGAATTGAAAGTCTGAAATTCTCTATCGTTTGCGGTTAAGATATTGGCTCGGTGACTCGCCAAAGTGTTTCTTGAACATGCGTGTGAAGTGCTGAGGGTATTCAAATCCCAGTTGTTCAGCAGTATTGGTAATGCTGACTCCGCTGATAAGCAGTTGTTGCGCCTGTCTCATGACAAACCGGCGGATGATATTGCCTGCAGTGTCGTCCGTCATTTGCCGTATTAAGTCACCAAAGTAGTTGGCTGAGAGGAATAGTTCCTGCGCGCAATATTTCACGGTGGGCAGGCCATGCGTCCGTTGAAGACCATCTGCATAGTAACGCTTGAGCAAGTTCTCAAAGCGTGTAAGCAAATCACTGGAAGATTGTACCTGCAGAGAGAGTTGGCGGGCGTAGTATCTGGCAATATGTTCAAGGATGAGCATCAGGTATGCCACGATAATATGCTGAGTACGGTCATCGGCATTCAGAAGTTCTTTGCGCAGGTTTTCCATCAGGTTGACAATGGTCAGCCGCTGTTCTGCTGTCATCAGAAGCGCCTCGTTGGTGTTGTATGAGAAATAGGTAAACGTGGACATCCGCCCCTCCAAATCGGTATGATGCAGCAGTTCGGGGTCAAACAGCAGCGCCCATCCTTTGGTCTGAATCTCCTCACCTGTGTCAGCCTTTCCGCCAATTTGTCCTGGTGCAACACACATCAGGGCATGTCGGTGAAGGTCGTAGGTTGTGAGGCCGTAGGTAAGATCCTCCAACGTCTCGTCACCGATAAAGATGCCATAGACATCATAGTTGTTGAGGGAGTGGCGACAATGTTCCAACTCGTCATAGTGAATCACCGAGACGAGCGGATGGAGTACTGGCGCACCGATGTATCGGGCGTAGTCGTTGACACTGTGAACTTTCAGAATCTTATTCATATTCGGTGCAAAGTTACACAATTTTTTCCCATTTTCCATGAATTTGGTTAAACAATCCGTTTTTTGATTAACAATTTGGTCGCATTTTTGCAGTACCTTTGCACCATCAAAATCAAAAGAACAGAAGATTATGGCAAAGATTGCATTAGGAACCTGGGCTTGGGGCGCAGGAGCATTCGGTGGAGACACCGTGTTTGGAAGTAAGACTGACGTGGAGAACCTGAAACCCGTATTCGATGCGGCAATGAAGGCTGGACTGAGCCTTTGGGACACGGCAACGGTATACGGTATGGGTGAATCAGAAAAAATACTCGGTTCGCTAGCTAAGAACTATAAGCGTGAGGACGTGCAGATTTCTACTAAGTTCACCCCGCAGATTGCGGAGGTGTTCGAGAACTCCGTGGAGAAGATGGCGGATGCCTCTATAGAGCGCATGGGTTGCGACTATATCGACATCTACTGGATTCACAACCCGATGGATGTCGAGCGTTGGACGCCGGGACTGATTCCACTGTTGCAGAGCGGCAAGGTGAAGCGTGTGGGTGTATCTAATCATAACATCAAGGAGATACAGCGTGCCAACGAGATACTGGGTGAGGCAGGCTTCAAGGTCTCTGCCGTGCAGAACCATTTTTCTTTGCTCTATCGAAGCAGCGAGAAGGGCGGCGTATTGGACTACTGTAAAGAGAACGGCATCGAGTTTTGGGCCTACATGGTGCTGGAGCAGGGAGCCCTCTCCGGTAAATATAATAAGGAGAACCCGCTGCCCGCAGAGAGTGACCGAGGTAAGAAGTACAATCCCGTGTTGCCACAGTTGGAGGCCCTGACCAGCGAGATGACGGCCATTGGGGAGAAGTATGGTGCCTCATGTTCGCAGATAGGTATTGCCTGGGCCATTGCCAAGGGTACGATGCCCATCATCGGAGCCACGAAGGAGCGTCACGTCATCGAGGCTGCTGAGGCTGCCAAGATTCGGTTGACGGCTGAGGAGGTGGCACGTCTGGAACAGTTGGCTGATGCCACAGGCATTGACACCCGTGGTGGTTGGGAACACAGTATGGAATAATGGTAAAAGGTAAAAAGGTAAAAGAGTAAAAAGGTAAAAGAGTAAAAAGGTAAAAGGTAAAAAGGTAAAAGAGTAAAAAGGTAAAAGAGTAAAGATGATGGAGATAATGTATAATAAGGTTCAATGGTGGGTAAATCTTTTTTTATCTTTTTACCTTTTTACTTTTTTACCTTTACAATCATGGGGCCAGGGCGTGATGGATGTACATAGTCACATCATCACTCCTGAGTTTCTTTCGGCTCTCGAAAGTGAGGGCAGACTGATGGACGAGGGATTCCCCTTGCCGAAGTACGACGTGACAAGTCAACTGAAGTGGATGGACGAGGCTGGGGTGCAGACATCGGTATTGACATTGGCAGCACCACAACCCTCATCGGCTGAGATTGTGAGAAAAACTAATGAGGCTGCAGCTCACATCAAAGACGAACACCCTGGCAGATTTCTTTTCTGCGCATCCCTGCCACTGCCTGATGTCTCGAAAGCCATAGAAGAGGCGAAGTATGCACTTGACACGCTGAAGGCCGATGGTATCAAGTTGGCAACGAATGTGGGTGGACAGTATCTTGGTGCACCGGAACTTGACACGCTCTTCTCTTTCTTGAACGAGCGACAGACCGTAGTGATTCTGCATCCACATAGACCAGAGCCGGTGAATCAGCAAGTGATGCAGCAGACACCGCTTGCGATGCAGGAATACCTCTCTGAGACCACCCGTGCCGTTACGAACATGATTTCACGAAATGTGCTGGCTCGCTATCCGAACATAAAGGTGGTGGTGCCCCATTGTGGTGCCTACCTGCCGCTGGCTATACCACGCATGAAGTCGCTGACGCCCGTGATGCAAAAGAATAAGATGGTGGGCGAGATAGACTACGAAGCCAACCTCCGTGCCCTCTATTATGACCTGGCTGGAGCCCATTCGCCTGAAGTCATCCGCATGCTACTCACCATCACCACCCCCGACCATCTGCTCTATGGCTCTGACTATCCCTATGTCGCCCCGCAGGTGCTCACCCAAAGTCTCGCGAGGATGAAGCAGTATCTGACTGATGAGCCCGACCTCGCCCCATACAAGGATATGATTCTACACCAAAACGCAAAGCAATTATTCAAAAGATGAAAAAAAGGATTTCATTTATCACGCTCTTTGCCCTTGTGCTATCCATCACAGCTATGGCACAAGAGAAAGCAAAGCCCATCAAACACGAGACTATGATTGTACGTTTAGCCGAAATCGAGGTATATCCTGAGCATCTGCAGGAATACCTAAAGTATGCCAACGAGGTGGACCGACTGAGCGTGGAGCGCGAGCCAGGCGTCGTCTGCCTCTTCCCGATGCAGAGCGCCGAGGACTCCACGCTGATTCGCATCCTCGAAATCTATGCCTCCAAGGAAGCATATCAGAGCCACATCAAGACGGAGCACTTCCAGAAGTACAAGCAGGGCACCATGCACATGGTGAAGAGCTTGAAGTTGCCCACCATGAAGCCCCTCGACCCTGAGACAATGAAACTTATATTCACTAAACAAAGATAGGAGACGCTGAAGAAACTGTATCTGACGAAGACAGTTTCTTGGAGTCGATGGCAGCAGCCCAAGCCATTCACAACTACTTCAAGCAGGAGGGACGCAACATCCTCTATATCAATGTGATGAATAATCTCTCCGCGGATTGCGACTGCGACGGTTCGCCCGCTACCCCTCAGTTGAAGGACATCGGCATAGTAACGCTTGAGCAAGTTCTCAAAGCGTGTAAGCAAAGCACTGGACTTGTAGCTCAGTTGGTTAGAGCAACAGACTCATAATCTGGAGGTCGTAGGTTCAAGCCCTACCTGGTCCACACTGAAAATCAAGCACTTACGAGGATTCCGTGAGTGCCATTTTTTATGTTCGGGAACAAAGGGGGAACAACAACTCACTTTCTAAAAAGCAGAAAGTTTGACATTATAGGGTATCATAGACCCTAAACTGATACCCTATTTAAATATTGGCAAAATATGAATTTTGGCATTTTCAGCACTTCCATCAGAAGTTAAAAACTCAAAACGGGGTTCCAACCCCATGCAGGTAGTCGCGAAATCTTTCCGTTAAATCCAATCATTTTCAAAGATTTATAACTATTATGGAACCTCATATTCTCTCATCAAGCGGAGATTCTATGATACTTATTTTTCTCCCAATTAAATTGGTTTTTTAATTTTTTTCTTGCGCGTGTGAGAAAAATAATGTAAATTTGCAGCTAAATCAGACTGATAAAAGGTATTTTTTTGATTAAAACAGACAATATGAAAAGAGTACAACTACTAATGATAATGGTGTGTCTTATGGCACTTACCGCACAAGCACAGACGAAGTTTTGTTTAAGTTATGCTGACTACAAGGCTAACCAGTGGAAACCCTATGAGGAACTGATTCCAGGCAAGGAGCCAGACTCGATTAATGTGAAGTACGACGGTCAGGACTTTAAACTCAGGACATCCGATAAGGAGGTGAATAACGTTATCAAGAAAGATGTGTTCATGATGACCATTGACAAACAGCTGTTTATCAACCAGCGTTTCCTGCGTGACGAGGACGGTGGCATCCTGCCTGTCAATAACTACCTGCGCGCTCTCCCTTACAAGGGTAACAAACTGTTGGTAGTCAGTTACCATGTGACACTGGGTGATGTCCTGGACTTGATGAACATCGGTTTCGACATCGCGTTGCTTGCCACAGGTCATACCACCTGGGGCTCTATCTTCCTCGCCACCGACCTGTTGCTGACCAACGATAACCTGATGCAGCATCACATTCTCTTTCTGGTCGACAAGGAACCGAATGCGAAAGGCAAGTATATCATGACCCGCCTGAACGACACCTTCATGGAGAAACTGCTGCGTGACGACCCCGTCACCTTCGAGCAGTATTACGGACGCAACAAGAAGGGTGACCGCCAGTCGGCTGCCAATATCCTGCCCATCCTGGTGAAGAAGGGGCTGATTCAGGACTACCACCATAAGTAATTACAGGTTAAGTAAAGAAAGAAATATTCAGGAAAAAATTATGACGCGTTTGATCAGAACACTACTATCACTCCTTCTGTTGCCTGCATCCCTGACGATGCAGGCGCAGCCAGACTTCAACCTTTTCATGGCCAACAACGTAGGCAGCGTGAAGAACCTGAGGCGCATCAAGGACCCCAACTCCGGGCTGAATTGGTTTCAGGTACGAAACGGCGGCTTCACCACGAACGGTGCCGACGTGAGCGAGGTGATCAAGATGTTCAAGGACAAGCGCCAGAAGACGCGCAAGGACCAGGAACTGTTCTGGAAGATGCGCGACGACAACCTGCTGTGCTTCCGCATTGAGGACGGCAGCGGCAAGCATGGCGTGTATCAGGTGAAAGTGGTATCTCCCAGCATCACGAAGACGAAGGACGTGACGGGCTATTTCTTCATCAACGCCAACAGCAGGAGCGACTCGCTGATGATTTCCGTCAACAAGAAAGGCTGCGGGCCTAACGACACCCTGCGATACAAGTACTACATTAACGACTGGAACGACGACAACCTGATGGTGTTCAAACTCGACACGCGCCGCCAGGAAACGGGTCTGACCTACCAGTTGGAATATGTCTTTCAGGCCAAGGACAGCGAGAAGAAGATCAGCACGGGCTACCGGGAGCTCAGCGGCAAGTATTTCCAGAGCCTGTACATTCCCGACGACAGCACGCTCATTGATGCCTACCTCGTAAGCAACGGCAACCGTCTGCAGTTAGACGTCAAGCTGCTGCAGAAGCGTGTCAACCTCAGCAGCTCGCTGAACCGCCTGTATCTGAGTACCGACTTTAACCTGGACAAGCACCAGAACCGCGAACTGACCATCTTCAACATGTTAGGCTCCGGGCTCTTCCTGCAGTTCGACGTCCTGCACCTGACCGTCATGGGTAAGGATGGTGTCATCGAGCCAAAATCCTATAAGGGAAATACCAATATCCCCGAGGGCTTCACCTTCCACATTGCCGAGGTCGATGGCGACGGAAAGTACGTGAAGACAGCCAAGAACCTGGAATACTTAGGCTACGACAAGAAGGAGAAGACTCACCTGATCCGCACATACGGCAGCCCCTGCTACGTCGAAGTGTTCGCCCCGGGCCACTACCCCGCCGTGTTCAAATACGGCGGAGCCGTTGACCCCAAGACGAAGATTCTCAACAAGAAGCGCACCGAGGACATGCTGCACCTGCTTCCAGGCTCTGTGAGTGATAGCGGTCCCGACGTTTCCGAACAGACCATCTACGTGCTGATGGAAAAGAAGGGCAGCACCATCAACCGCGACAATACCAACTACCAGGTGTTCACCATCGAGTCAAAGGACCTGGCTGTCATGCCTTCCTCCAGCGCACAGGATTTCATGGAGGACGGAGGCTTTCAGGACCCGAAGGTCGTGAATGATAAGCCCGTCACCAAATATGCCGAACTCGCCATTTCCTACTCAGTACCCAAGACGGTCAACGGCAGCACCATCGAGCCCAAGCTGACCTTAGAGGAGAAGGGTACTACCACCACTCACGACGTTACCAAATACACCTCCTCGGTGCTCAACGGCAACGACTATCCGGGCTTCAGCCGCAGTTACTATACCCGTCGGTGGGACCTGGTCGGTGTCATACCCAAGACCGAGGTGGATTACAAGCCCCGGCTGAAATTCGCCAACAGTACCGATACCTATAACGGCATCCGCTATCTGCGCCGTAAGGAATTCGATAGAAAGAAGAACTCAGAAGGTGCACAGAAAGAGGCTGAGAAGCACATTTTCCATCAGTTTGGTACTACTGAGACAAACTATGATAACGAAGGTTGGGGGTCCGTTGTAGGAAAATTTTCTAATGTTGACTTCCGTATGGACAACTTACCCGGTCTGCAAATCAACGTTGTTCCCAATATTGATTTTCTCCGTGGAATATACGAGTTAGATGTCTTTGCGTCACTCGGTTTCTTGAGGACCACTGATCCAGACAGCCATGCCGGAGGAGGCAAATGGCGCAACAACATCAAGAACACAGACAATCTGAGGCGTTTCAAGATAGGTGAATATGGGGGATTCAACACAGGAGCGAATCTCACCGACAGAAGCAAGTCTTCCACCCTGGACAAGAACCACTGGGCGCAACACGAGTTAGACGACATTTTCAATGTAGAGATCAACAAACTGGGACATGGCCCCTATATTGAAGTCCATGCCGGTTTTGGCTGGAGAGTAGGCAGTAAGAACCAGTCCGGTGATAATTTTGCCCTCACCGCGCTTGAAGGAACTGGCGGCTATGGTTATTTCATGGCCTACCGATGGGACCCCAGCAAAGCATTTTTTAAAGGTGACGAAGCCAATGAATCTTGGTATGCAAAATTTCCCATCAAAACGATTTTCCATGTCAATGCTTCTGCACTTGTTCAAGCAAATTTCGGTTTTAAGACCTACAATTTCAAGAAAAATGGTGCGATAGCCCTTCGGCGTCTGGGCACTTTTGGAAATGTCATGGCTCAGGTCAAGGCAGGTCTCGGCTTAGAAATTAAATTTAACTTCGGCAGTGCTGACCCAGATCCGAATGATGAGAATTCTAAGGGAAGTTGGCTTACACGATTCCTCTATGCCAGTATCGGTGGCCGTGTGGGTCTGAAAATACAGGCTACCGCCGGATATGTAGGTCTGTTCCCTAAGGGTGATTTGGGAACACGTTTTGACTTGGGAGCGTCAGTTATAGCCATCGGCGCAGGAGAGGTGTATGCCGATATCAGGTTAGGCCCAGCTATCCGTTTCAACCCACGCGTTTCCGGCAAGCTGTCACTTGTCAAGGCATGGCCTGACGACGAAACGAATCCTACTATACCGTTCTATCCCAACTACGAACCACCCAAGAAGGCACCCCTGTGGCTCCTGAAGAGAGCTTCCTCCCTGCGACCGACATTCCCCATTGGCGAGTGTATCATGGAGGACCTCGCCGAGGGTGCCCGTCCGTTCTACCTGGGCGAGGACCGGTTCATCATGAACAACGGCAGTGCCACGGGCGACATGAACGACAACCGCCTGATGGAGTACGACGTTCCTGAGGGTAACAATAAACTGAACACCGGCACCGCTCAGCCCATGAGTCCTGAGCGCCGCATGGTGCAGAACCACAATGCCGTCAAGGTGGGCGATATGGAACTGGCCGTTTTCGAAGAGATGACCCGCGAGATAAGCGATGCCGACCTGCAGGGAGCGAAGACCACCGACCAGAAACTGGACATGGCACGCTATATGCGCATCGGTTCCAGCATGCGGGCTGGCAACGACAGTGGCTGGCTGCAGTATAATGTGGCCTACGACGAGAACCTGATTGACACCAACCCCGTGGCAGCCATGAACATCTATACCGATGACGAGGACCACTCCAGGTTGGGTGTTGTCGGAGATGCCGTCTGCCTGTGGAAACGGGGCAATTACGTGCTGCCGCCATACAGCAGCGAAGGATCTGAACAGGAGCTGCAGAAGGAGAAAGAGACATTTGAAAACTCTGACCTCCGTGCCTTTGAAGGCGACCTCGTGCTGTCCCTGTTCAACGGTGAGCAGTGGAGTCAGCCGGAAAGCGTGCTCAAGTTAGACAAGGAGGACATCCTCTCCGACTACAAGGCCGTGATGTGCAATGATACCGTACTCATTGCCCTGACCGTGCTGCCCAAGGACAAGAAGCAGATGGAGCTGCGCTACTACTGCAAACCGGAAGGCAAGCCGGTACAATACATGAGTACCGAGGAACTCAACCCCCTGAAGTTCTCACTCGAAATGGTGGGTGCCGTGCCGACCATCGCCATCCTCCACCAGAAGGACAGCGTCAACAACGACATCTTCGTCAAGGAGATTGACCTGAAAGGCCAATACAAGGGCTACGGCACTGACCTGACCGTCTCACGCCACGACCCGAGGTCGGTAATGATTGTCGTTGACAAGGATAACCAGAAGCCGGAGGACTTTGCCGTCGTCTGGGAGGCTCCCGGCAAGGACATCTACATGGACGGAGAGGTGCTGCAGACCGACAGCACGCAGACCATGCTGAACTGCTCACGCATGTACCTGCTCGACAACCTGACGGCCACGCCCCACATTACCCTGGGATGCACGGCCGACAGCACCACCCTGTCAGGTTATGACGTTTACCTTGACGACACGAAGGTGAAGGTGCTCTACGCGCTGACCGACCTGCGCAGCGGCAGCAAAGGCAGGACCTGGCTGATGAAGGACGAGACGTACTTCTACGAGGACTTCCAGTACTCCATCAGCTCTCCACGCAATGCCATCTACGTCGATCAGGAGATGCCGGTCAACCTGACCGTCTGCAACACGGGCTCCACACCCATCACCCATCTGGACGGCTACATCAACGACCAGCATTTCGACACGCAGGACGACGACCTGTACGGACCGCAGGACATCTTCATCAACCCCTTCTCCACGAAGACCATCACCATCTACTATAAGATGCCGGAGAACTTCAACGGCATGCTGAGTGCCCACGACGTGACGGCCGTCTTCTCCGACACGTGGGCCATGAAGAAGGTGAGCCGCCGTCGCGGTGCCCCGGAGACCATCACCAAGAAAATGGAGAAGACCGTCACCGAGTATGCACCGGGCATCTCCAACATGCATTGCGAGCTGCTGAGCCATAGCATCAGCGGCACCAGGAACAAGGTATGCCTGCTGCTGACCGATGATGACGGGCTGAACGACAACGAGACGGTACACGTGGGACTCTACCCCAGCCATACGGACGACGTGCCCATCAGCAGCACGGCAGAGGTATTGCTGAAGGCATCTGACTTCATCGTGTCCGGCGACCAGCGCAGGGCATACGTGGAACTGACCGTTGACGGCCTGGAGGAAGAGCAGGACGTGGAGATCCGTGCCCGAGTCTATAACGACCGCGTGCTGGAAGCCCTTGATGACGATGAAGACGACGTCTTGGATGCCGTTGTCAGCAACCTGGCATGGCAGGACAACCAGCGTATCATCACCCTGCTGCCGACAGAGCTGGACGAGGCGACGGGTCTGCCCGTGGTCACCAAGGACCTGAAGGACCGTAAGGTGAAGGTGGAGCAGACGGAGCAGGGCATCTGGATCAGCGGACTGGAGGATGGCGACTATGTGCGCATCTTCGACGTCGGCGGCCAGGCACTCTATCAGCACAGCAACCCCTCCAACCGCCTGTTTGTACCCATTCAGGAGCGCGGGGTCTATCTGCTCAGCACTGGTCAGGAAGTGGTGAAGTTCACCTACTGATAAAGGTAAAATGGTAAAATAGTAAAAAGATTAAATAAAATTATTAGAAAGATGACATATATATATAATAAGGTGGAAAGATTCGTTAAGTGGAGCCTGTGGCTGTGCCTGCTGGCTCTGCTGCCTGTGCAGGCGTATGGAGAATATGGCATCAATGATGAGGATTCTTGGCTGAAGTGGGCAAAAGATCAAAATCCACAAATAGACCTCACAGCGACATGGGAGGGTGACGGTAGCTTTGATCATCCATATCTCATCAAGGATGTCTGGGACTTGTGCCGATTGTTTTATCAGGTCAATGGCTATGAAGGTAACGAAGACGGAAATCACTTCAATAAAAAGCATTTCCGCTTAGAGAATGATATTAACCTTGGAGGTCGCTACTGGTACCCCATTGGTGTCAAGGAGACTGCCTATTTTGGCGGTTTCTTTAACGGCAATAATCATACCATCAAAGGAATGACTATCAAAGTGGGTGATTATTCTGATGCCAATGCTTCTTTCGCTTATGGTCTTTTTGGCTATATGAAAGGCGTCGTCTATAACCTGAAAATGACGGATGCCTATATATCTATTAGCCAGAATGCAGAGAACGCTGCCACTAATCTTCAGGCTGGGCTGCTGTGTGGACATGTTGGTTATGATGTCTCGGACGCCGACAAGAAACTCTATGGAGCTATCTTTGGCTGTGACATCGAGGGCAAGATATACGGTAGGGTGAATAACAGTCAAAATGACTTTTCACAGGTTTGCTTTGGTGGCATGGTGGGCAGCATGAATATCCCGTCGAGCATTTACCAGAGTCACGCGAAAGTCACTTTCGATATAAATAATGGAGGTTACTTCGGCGGTATTGTAGGTTATACCTATACCTCCATGAGTACCCTTGATTTTGGTAATAACCCTGGTGACAGTAGAAATTATTTTCCAAACAAATTCTGGCACAAGATTTCGTATCTTTTCGACTGTACTGCCGATGTAACGATGGAGTTGAACAACCAAAAGGCAGTCAAGTGTGGTGGTATCTGCGGGGCAAATATGGCATGTAATCTGATAGCGTGTGCCTCATCAGGAACCATCGAATGTAAAGATTATGGAGAAGTAGAATCGGAAGTTGGTGGCATTGCAGGCTATAACGTGCAGAACATTATAAATTGCGTTAGCCTGGTCTCTATCACGAACAAAAGTATTGTTGGTGGCGTTGTCGGTAGTAACAATAAGTGCGAATCACACCCCAGTGCGCTTGTGAACTGTGTTTTTAGCGGTCATATAGACTGTGGTGAAAGTATAAAAGCACATGGCATTGTAGGTAATAATCAGTCGTCAAACGCCAAGCCGGTTAACTGTTTGTTCCTTGGCACCATCAGCAAACGTACCAAGCTTACCGAAGCAGCCATTTTTGCACCCCTGTGGGACCAAGGGGTCTCAACCGAAGGCTGCGGAAGTTTTTGCGATGTAAATCTTTATGATGACGAAGAGGAACGTCCGGAGTATCTCTCCTTCTCAAAACTCACCAGCGGCGGGAATGTTGGGTTTATTAATTCCACGACCATCCATATCGACTGGAAATACATTTTCCCAAGTGACATAAATCCTTCTACGCCGACAGACAAGTACTTTGAATACAATCCTGCCAATGACTGGGTCTTCGAGGCAGGGTTCTATCCTCGTTTGCAGATGACGAAAAATAATCTCACCTATTGCAACGGTGACATCTGGCAGAACCACGATAAGGACTATGCTTACTCTAATGACAATGACTACTTAATTCACATGTACGACTTTGTCATAGATAATGCGTTTTATGAATGTATTTTGGACAAAGATGGAACAGTTGAGGATGCACTGCACACCCCTAAGCTCTTCCCTGCCTATGCCTGGTTAGCCTCAGTACCGGCCTTTACTCACAACGGGCAGTTGGCTTATTCTTTGGACACCTCCATCTCGTTGGCTAAAAAGACACAGAGAATGGACCAGAATACCCAGAATGTGGCTCACTACTCACTGCCCGAAAACCAGACAGTGATGGATGTCACCAAGGAGGTGACAGCCACACCCAAGGTGAATACAACAGGCGACGTCATGCTGACCATCACCTCAGCCGACAACATCAGTAAGCAACTGCTTCTGAACGTGAACAACAGCAGGACGTGGGACGGCAACGTCGCTGTTTTCTACGACCGTGGCGACGGCACGGCAGCCAGTCCCTACGAGATTCACAATGCGCGGCAGCTCATCCGGGCCTTTATATCGAACAATAAAGATGAACACTACAAACTGGTGAACGACATCTGGTTCAACGAAAATCTGCTCACCAATACCGGAGAACCCAAGGAGAATTGCAGCAAATGGGATCACTTGTCAAAACGCGAAGAAAACAACTGGAAAGCTCATCTGGACGGTGACGGTCACTTAGTTCACGGCCTTTTTTCCACCAATGCCTTCGGACTCATAGAAAAGATTCATAACGATGCCTCCATCGTGAACTCTGGCTTTGTTGACTGTCTGACGTGGAGTCCGGAAACAGAGGACTACAAGGATGGTTTTGGCAATCCTTTTGCGTTCCTGAGTCCAGGAATCGGAGGCACTGCATCTGTCCGAAACTGTCTGTTCGACGGGGTTGTCAAAGACCGCAGAAATACAGAAGCAGGAATTGGAGTAAACTTTTGTGCCTTTATACATACAATGGATGTCAGCGAGAAACAGGTTAACGAACCCGTCGTCGAAGATTGTGTAGTCTCTGTTGTCGCAAAGTCCATCAAAGCAGACGAGGTTCCCGTAAATGCTCTTTTCGCTTTTAAAACTGGATTGAACAACCATAAGACTTCTGCCCGTCGAATCCTGGTATTGAACAATAGTCATGCAACCAGTAAATTAACCAACACCAGTTTCACCCTTGAGGAATGCCATTGGCCTAAAGGCTATTTGCCAAGTGACCAAGGAACAGCTCCCAATGACATGACCGACGGCAAGTTCTTTACGGGTGAAGGCTTTGATAAATGGACGGCAAAGGAAGGCCGTTTCCCCATGCTGACAACCTTTGCCGGAACGGCTTATGGCAAACTTATCTCGCTGCCCATCTATACCGATAAGAACAACCGTCTTGACAACATGAACTACCTGATGGACTTCACGCCCAACGTGGCAACGTGGACGACAACGAACGAAAATGTGATAGGAATTGATACCGACATCCGCGTGCTGGAGCCCAAGGCGGAGAACAGCGACGTCTATTTAGTGCGCAGCATGGAAGATGCCAAGATTATCACACCCATCAAGACGGCAGCAGAAATCACGAAAGGCATCAAGTTTGAAGACGAAGAGGCTAAGAAGTTCTGTCTGGCATACTATGACAGTAACAATGACGGAGCGATTTCTCTGCAAGAGCTGAAAGCGGTTAAACTGGAAACCTTTGAAGCAAATATGAACGAAGACGACAACGACCCCAACGACAACGACGGAAACCTGATTGAGACGTTCCCGGAGTTCCGCTATTTCTCAGGCGTTAATGCCTTAGGTTCCTCGTTCCAGGAAAAGGAAAAACTTCAGTCGCTGGCATTCTCGGGTAATATCAAGGCCATTCCTGACGATGCTTTCAAGGGTAACAAGGCCATGACCTCATTCACCATTCCGGCCAGCGTGACCACTTTCGGCAGTCATCCCTTCTCCGGCTCTGGGCTTCAGAACTATTACGTGGAACTAGACCATCCCACTTATACGGCAACTGACGGACTGCTCTTCAACAAGGATGAAGATGGCAACGTTCAGCTGCTCAGCTATCCCAACGGACGCCAGGGAACCAGCGTGATGGTGCCCGACAATGTGAAAACCATTGCCGACTATGCCATCTACATGATGCCGGAGGTGGATACCGTCTATATTGATGCTGCCGACTACGACTACGAGACAGTGGTGAACCTGAAGCAGAACTCCATCACAGCTGCCAGCGGAAAGAAAATCAAAATCTTCATCGAGGACGGTACACAAGACTACGGTGATGATGACGACGGTGATGCGCCAGCCTTCTTCGCAAGCCGCCGTATCGGCACCGAATCTGACACTGAGAAGGAGCAGACGACGGACGGCAGAGGCAAAGGTCACCTGCTGAGCAAATATAAGGAGAAATATGAGGAATGGGACGTTTCAGACTTTGACCGTTTCGTCAACTTGGACATCAGCGCAAACAGCAAGGATGCCGACGGCTACTACTGGGCCACGCTCTATTGCGGCTTCGACACGAAGTTGCCTGACTTTATGACCCCCTACATTGCAGATAAAGAACTAACAAATAATAACACCACACTGAAACTGCACAAAATCAACAATAAGGTACGTATGCTCACCCCCGTGGTCATTCGCTCTACGAAGTCTGGTCAGTTCAAACTGTTGCCCTCCAACGATACCGATAGGTACCAGCGGATACCCGTCTATGATAATTTGTTGGATGGAGTCACCCGTAACGGCTTGTCCGTCAATCAGTCTGATGCCAATGACGGAGGCTGTCTGACGCTTGGAGTGAACAAGTCGGGCAAGGTAGGCTTCTTTATCTACAAAGGTAAAGACAAGATTCCATGCTACCGTGCCTATATCTCTGTGAATAAAGTGAGTGAGGCACGTGATTTCCTGTTGTCGATAGATGATGACGAGGCTACGGGTGTTGATGCGCTCAAGAACACGAAAACGGATGGTGATTACTATAACCTCAGTGGACAGCGTGTGGAACGACCCTCGAAAGGTGTGTACATCCATAACGGTCGTAAGGTTATCAAGAGATAGGAGAACTGCGATATGAAGAAGAAACAATATATTGAACCCCATATCGAGGTCTATCAGACGACACCTTGCCGTTTGCTCTCTGATTCTGTAATTGATTTTCCTTGGTCGGGAAACAGTTCAGGAACTGCCGGTCCTGACGAGATTGACGATAACTCCACCTTTGACGCGTTTTGAGACCCTTAACTGATAACCAGAAGAAAGCCTCCAATGTAAGGAGTGCCTGCCATCAAACAGAGGTATGCCTCCACCACCAGTGAGTGATGCCTCCAGTAAGAAAGGGGGCAGTCTCCGGTCACGAATAGAAGCCTTTACTCTCTTTATTTCTATTTCCACTTCCGAATAAGAAAAAAGTGGGAAAAAGTTTGGAATAATAGAGATTTCTGCTTAACTTTGCAAACAGAAAGGAACCTGTTTAGGGTAAGAGCCCCGTTTGTATCGGCAAGCGACTTACAAAAATAGAAGCACTTTTAAACTCCGTTTAGGACAAGAGCCCCGTTTGTATCGGCAAGTGACTTGTTAAAACGGAGTTCTTTATTTTTTCAATTCCTTTTCTGCCGCAGCGAAGGTATGATCATTTATAATGGCATAGGGTTTGTAGACATCGCCATCTGCCAACCGACGCATGCAGAGGATGGTGCGACATCCTAACTCGCGGCTGAAATATGCAAAGTATGCGCTCTCAATATGTTTGCCTTCAGCAATAGGACGCCATCCGAGATATGTGGCTTTCGCAAGATAGCCGGGAATATCTTTCGCCAATGCATTCTTTATGGCATTGAATTTATCATCACCTACGTTTTTGCTGCCTATCGTTTTAAGGTCGGTCTTTGTGATTTCAACATGCATCGTAATTTCGTTAGTGATAATGAAACGCAAAGGACTTCCCTTTAGAAGTTTCGCCTGTATCAGCACCTCAGCCTCCCGTATCTTGTTTGGCAATTCAGATCTGACAGGACCATATAAGGTAGGTATTGTGCTCTGCCTGTTATTCATCGTGCAGGTATATTTTACCCGTCATTTCCAGAGTCTGCCACCGAAAAGATGAGCATTGTCTTAGTTTCATACGGAAATAAAGAGCCTCCTACAAGAAAACCATCTTCACAGCCTGATTCTTCTCCAGAGCTATCGTGGAATACTTCGCCAAGCAGCAGTCAGAATGCGGTATTGTGTCATTATTTGATGACTTCCTTGTTGCCTTGGTGTATGTATATGCCTCTGTCAGTGGGTTTATTGGTGAACTTGCGACCTTGAAGGTCATACCATGCTTCATGCTCTGCTGGTGCATCGTGAATGGAGAGGATGCTTGTAGGGTCGAAACCCAGTTGACCGTCAATCCACGCCACCTGTTTCTTAGTCCACTCACGCAAGAGGGCTATTTCTTCCGAATAGTTTGTGGCAGTGGTGGGTGCCAGGGGAATCTCTTTATCCCAGATTGGCCATGCCTGATAGTTGCGTTCACAGGCTCCTCCGATTGTCACTTCGTTGACCAGCGAGTCAATCATTTCCGTGACGTGCTGGTCGCCAAGTGTGCTGTTGCGTAGTTCTGCCCAACGCTCCTTCATGCGGTTCCAGTAGGCTTCATCTTCAGTCAGCCGTTTCCACCAGAAAGGCACGGGCAGTTTGCCCAACAGTCCTGCTTGCTGTCCCTTCTCATACACCCATTGTTCATAGACGAAATCACCTGCTGCGATGTTATTGCCGAAGGCCATGTTATAGTCCCAAGGGGTAATCTTGAAGCGTGGATCTACAGAGTCGCGCCGTTTGTAGATAAGAGTACTCAGACGATAGGCGTCAGGGTTTTGACAGAACTCCGACAACAACTGGAAATTGATGAAGTTTTCCACATCGATATACTTTCTGTAGCCATTCTCCTTGTCAGCAAAATCATCGCTGTTAAGTACATCCTCCATCTCGTCAAACCGCTGCTTGATATAAGCCATCTGCTCGCTTGTCATCTCCTCGTACTCAGGGAAGTTATACTTTGCGCAGATGTCATGGTCGTACATCTTGTTTTTCAATACGAAGTGTGGCTCATTATCACGGTCTATCTCTACCATATAGTCGCCAGTCAGTTCGTCACCGATGTTGCCAGGGCCAGTAAAGTTCATACGGTTCTTGCCCTTGCTTGCTTTCTCGCAGAGGATATAGACACCATAGTAGATGCCGTCAAGGATGACCTCGCATAACTTACACTCAGGCGTGAACTCGAAGTAGGGTCGTGAGAGTTGATACATCAGCGGGTCACGTATCAGACTGCGGTCATGATAGGGCGCCAGCAGCACCCATTGGTTGTCCTCTTGCATGCCGAGCAGTTTCACATTCTCTTTCTTTCCGTTCACGTCAGCTGTTTTCAAGGTTCTGAAGCCGTAAGGTTTCTTGTCGGAGTCAGAAAACGAGCTGGAACCTCTGTATTTGATGCCTACCCAACCTTCATAGTCAATGGCCTGATTCGGATGTGCCACCGTGTCGCCGTAGTTCACCTCGTCAGTATTGCTGATAATCTTCATACGCACTACCACTCGGTAGTCTTTATGGATGGCAGTGGTATGACCAGCTTTGTCGCGGGTGTTGATAAACAGGATGGGCAGGTTGGTCTTCTCCAGCACAACATCAGTGTTATAGGGCTTGTAGTTCCCTTCATCCCAGCTGTCAGCAGGAACTTCTATGGCAATTAAGCACAGCAGTATAGTCAATAAAGTTACTTTGTCTTGTCTTAGCATACTGCTATTCTTGTTGGTTTCGGTTGCAAATTTACGGAATTCTTCTGTTCCATAAAACCTTTGATGATTTCAACTCCTTGCGCTCGTTTTACAGCACGGCTGATGCCTTAAACAGCCAATCGTATAGGCACGAGCAGATGCCAAACAACACAATGCCCAGTGTGCAGATGGCAAGTGCGGCACGTGTGGTGAACGATGTGCGGAAGGTGGGCAGTGGCGTGTCGGTCTGCTTGATGTACATGGCTTTGACAATGAGCAGATAGTAGTACAGGCTTGCCACCGTATTGACCAAGGCAATGAACACGACAAAGTAGGCCCAGAAAGAACCCTGCTGGGCTGCCGCCATGAATACGAAGAACTTGGAGAACATACCGGCAAAGGGTGGAATACCTGCCAATGAGAATAGGGCAAGCGTCATGAGGAATGCCAGCTTGGGATTGGTCTGATACAGACCGTTGTAAGTACTCATTGCTGTCAACGGCTGACCGTCTGCCGTCTGCTGGCCGCTATGCTCAACAGCCGAAATTACCGTGAATACAGCCATATTGGCAACAATATACACCAGCACGTAATACATCAGCGATGCCATACCAGTCTGCGAGGCACCTATCAGTGCCAGCATGATATAGCCAGCCTGCGAGATGGAACTGAACGCCATGAAGCGCTTCAACTCCGACTGTCGGATAGCAAAGAGGTTGGCCACCGTGATGCTGAGTACGATGACGATATAAAGAATGTATTCATAATACTCCGCCATAGAACCGAAGACGCGCGCCAGAATGACCATCAGCGCAAAGGCCGCAGCGCCCTTGGAGCATACACTCAGATAACCCGTAACAGGCGTTGGTGCCCCCTGGTAGGTGTCTGCCGTCCAGAAGTGGAAGGGCACCAGTGACAACTTGAAGCCTAGACCGCTGAAGAAGAATGCCAACCCCATAATCTGAACGGGCGACATCAGATTACACTCATCCAGCCGAGTGGCCATGTCATCAAAATAGAGGCTACCGGTGGCGGTATAGAGGAACGAGATGCCATAGAGCATGACACCGCTGGAGAAAGTTGCCATCAGAACGTACTTGGCAGCAGCCTCGGCCGACTGGCGCTTGTACTTGTCAAAAGCCACCAGACAGGCCATCGGCACAGATGCCGTCTCCAGTCCCAAGAAGAACAGCAGGAACGAACCGCTGCTGGTCATGATGAACATTCCGAGAAGTGTGGAGAGAATCAGCATATAGAACTCGCCCTCATGACGCACGTTGACGACACTGGACTCTACCCACGACTGCGCCATCAGTACAACGATGAAGGCGCCTGCAGCCAGAATGCCCTTCATGAGCTGGGCAGCCTGCGTGGCAACATACATACCGCCGAAAGCACTGGCGGGTTGCGCCGTCAGTGACACAACGGTGACAACAGCCAGCAGTCCTAAGGTCAGGGCGGCCAGCGCATGTCCCTTCACCTTGGTGTTGGCAATAGCAAAGTCTGTGATGAACAACAGCAACAGTGCGAGCACCAGAAAGGCCTCAGGAACCATATTTAAAAATTGACTATATCCCATAATTATCTTTCAACTTTCTATTACCAAATTTAGATTATATTTGCCAGGATAGGACCTACGGCATCTGAGATGACATTGCTGGCCCACAGGGGGAACAGACCAAGTCCTGCCACACAGGCTATGAGGCAGATGACGGCTACACGCTCGTCCCATGTGGCATCGGTCAACTCCAGATAGTGGGGGTTCTTGACCTCACCATACAGAATCTTGCCGACAACACGCAGAATGTAGACTGCTGTCACCACGATGCTGGTGCAGGCTATGATGGTTGCCACGCGATGGAAGGTGTCCGGATTCTCGAACGAACCGACAAAGATGGTCATCTCGGCAATGAATCCTGAGAAGCCCGGCAAACCGAGGTTGGCCAGACCAGCCACGACATAGCCGACGGCCAGGAAAGGCATAATCTTCATCAGTCCGTCCAGATAACGGATGTCACGGGTGTGGGTACGGCCGTAAATCATACCGATGAGTGCGAAGAACAATGCCGTCATTAACCCGTGGCTGAGCATCTGCAGGATGGCACCTGTGCAAGAGGTCTTTGTCATCATCAACAGGGCAAAGAGTACCAAACCACAGTGACTCACCGAGGAGTAGGCATTGATATACTTCAGGTCGGTTTGCACACAGGCTGAGAAAGCGCCGTAGACTACCGAAATAGTGGTGAGAATCAGGAAGATCCACGCCAACTCGTTGGCAGCATCGGGCAACAGATACATAGCTACACGGAAACAGCCGTAACCTCCCAACTTCATCAACACACCAGCGTGGAGCATCGAGACAGCGGTAGGTGCTGAAGCATGACCGTCAGGTGACCAAGTGTGGAAGGGGAACAAGGCTCCCAGCACACCAAAGCCGATGAAGATAAAGGGGAAGAACACCTTCTGAATGTCAACAGGGATGTTATGCATAGCAGCAATCTCGTTGACATTCATCGTGGTATGACCACTGAAATAGTAGATACCCAGAATGCCGAGAATCAAGAGTGCCGAGCCACCCATCAGCATCAGTGTCAGCTTCATGGCAGCATACTCCTTGTTGCCACTGCCCCAGACACCAATCAGCAGGTACATGGGGATAAGGGCAACCTCGTAGAACATAAACATCGTGAACATGTCGGTACAGATGAAGAAGCCATAGACACCCGTAGAGAGCAGGGTGAACCACAGGAAGTACTCTTTGGTCATGGGTTTCAGTTGCCAAGAGGCAAAGGTGCCCGTAAAGACAATGATGCTCGACAGCAGCAGCATGACAACGGAGATGCCGTCGACACCTACCGAATAGGCAATGTTCAAGGGCTTGAACCACGGTGTGCTGTAGGTCAGCAGCATCACGTCGGTGTTGCCTGCCGCACGCTGCTGAACGAAATAGATGGTCAGCCACACGCTAAGCGCCAACAGACAGCTGGCACCCGTTACCATTACGCCACGCACCTGATTGAGACTCTTGGCCAGCCAGAGCCCCAGCAACATCAGGACGGGAATCACTACGAATAAACTTAATATACTCATCTTGTTATTTACTATTTTACAATTTACAATCTACAATTTAAATGCATAATAGGATGAGCGTGATAGCTACCGAACCGGTGATGAACCAGATAGCATAGTGGCGTACATCGCCGCTCTGCCACGGACGCAGGCTCTCACCAGCCTCGTTGGCTCCCCAGGCTACGAAGTTGAACGTGCCGTCAACAATGTGGCGGTCGAACCATGCAATGGGTGTGGAAATGCAGCGGAAGATGATGCGATGGGTAACATACTGCCATATCTCGTCCTGATAGAAACGCTTGTAGGCTGCGCGATGCAGGCGGGGGAATGTCTTGTACAGCCGGTCGGCAATGGGCTGACGCTCACCTTTATAGATATAGGTAGCCAGCAGAATGCTGCACACGGCAACAACAATAGATGTACCTGCCACCGTCCAGTCCAGCTGTATGTCGTAAGCCTGACCGCTGGCGGACACAAAATGGCCGAACGGCAGAAAACCGCATAGCACGGTGACCGCTGAGAGAAACATCAACGGGAAGGTCATCGATAGCGGAGCCTCATGTGGCGTGTGATGCTCGTGGGCCTCCTTGTTCTCTGTGCCCCAGAAGATGCCGTAGTAGAGCCGGAACATATAGAATGCCGTCATAGCGGCAACACCAGTCATAATCCATCCGCAAACGGGACTGTACTGCATACATGCCGTCAGGATCTCATCCTTCGAGAAGAAACCTGAGAACGGAGGTATGCCGGCAATAGCCAGACAGGAGATGAGAAACGTGATGTGAGTGATAGGCATATACTTGCGCAGACCACCCATCATCGACATCTCGTTGCTGTGTACAGCATGAATGATGCAACCGGCACCAAGGAACAAGCAAGCCTTGAACATGGCGTGGGTGAACAGATGGAACATGGAGGCCATGTAGCCTAGCTGTGCATGATTGTCGAGTACGGCATGATGACCAGGCAGACAGACGCCGAGGGCAACCATCATAAAGGCAATCTGCGATATGGTAGAGAAGGCCAGCACGCGCTTGATGTCGCTCTGGGCACAAGCCACTGCAGCAGCATAGAAAGCGGTGAAGACTCCCACCCACACTATGATGGACATCTGTGGCTGGGCATACTCTATCCACAGGGGGAACATGCGGGCTATCTGGAACACACCAGCCACCACCATCGTGGCAGCGTGGATGAGCGCAGATACAGGCGTGGGACCCTCCATGGCATCAGGTAGCCAGATGTGTAGTGGGAACATGGCTGACTTACCGGCACCACCAATGAACATCAGTACCAGTGCTGTCGGCAGTATAAAGCCGCCGGCAGCCAGCGCCTTGGCAGCGTTGCCGGCAATGAACGGAGTAGTGCCCTCACCCATCACGACATTACCAGCGAACGAGAAGCTGAACGAGTCAGTATAGAACCCGAACAGCAGGATACCGATGAGGAAGAACATATCGGCAAAGCGCGTCACGATGAAGGCTTTCTTGGAGGCGGCAATGGCGGGCTTCAGCGGATAGTAGAAACCGATGAGCAGATAGCTGCTGACACCCACCAGTTCCCAGAAGAGGTACATCTGGAAGATATTGGTAGCCACTACCAGTCCTAACATCGACATGGTGAAGAGCGAGAGGAATGCGTAATAGCGCTGGAAGCCCTTCTCACCATGCATGTAACCGAAGGAATAGATATGTACCATGAGCGACACCGTGGAGATGACGATAAGCATCATCACCGAGATGGGGTCGAGCAGAATACCTATGTCGAAATGCAGACGCCCCAGCGGAAGCCACGTGGTGTTGTAGGGTACCAGTGTGGCAAAGGTGCCGTCGGCCAGACGGTCAGCGGTGAAATAACTGAAGGCTGTCAGATAGGATAGCACGGCAACCAGAGCTAACGATGTGGTGCCGATGAGTCCTGCCGTCTTGTGCGACATCTTCATGCCCGCCAGCGCCAGGACCACGAAGGACAGCGCAGGCAGCAGGAGTATCAGGAAAGAATAACTATAAATTTCCATATCGTTTTACTTTTTTACCTTTTTACTTTTATTACCTTTCACGACTACCATTTCATGTTCTTGATACGGTCCACGCTGTCGCTGCGGAAGTTGCGATAGACATTGATGATGATGGCAATGGCCACAGCCGATTCGGCAGCTGCCACACCAATGACGAAGAGCGTCATGAACATACCCTCCATTCCGTCAGGATAGAGCAGCCGGTTGACGGCGGCAAAGTTGATGTCTACGGCATTGAGCACCAGTTCCACACTGATGAGCATGGCAATCAGGTTGCGGCGTGTCACGAAGCCATAGACTCCGATAAAGAACAACAGGGCGCTGAGCGCAAAATAACATTCTACTGGTATCATAGCGTATCCTCCTTTTCTTTACGTGCAACAACCAGGCCTCCGATGATGCAGGCCAACAGGAATAGCGAGATGAGCTCGAAGGGCAGCACATATTGATACTTGCCGCTACCCACCAGTGCGGTACCAATCTCCTTCATCGGCACCTCCACATTCGAGGGCGTGATGGTGAAGTACCCCGTCTTGAGCAGAATGAGACCAACCACCAGCAGTCCTGCCAGAGCTGCCAGTCCGCCACACAGCATACGGCTAGACTTGACGCGTTCCTCCAGACCCTGCAGGGTGCGCTTGCTGACCAGTTGGATGGCAAAGACATAAATCATGGTGACACCACCTGCGTAGACACTAATCTGAGCAGCTCCCAGAAAGGTGTAGTCGAGCAGGAAGTAGATGCCTGCTACGCCAAAGAGCACGAACAACATGAACGTTGCGGCGCGCATGATGCGTGTGGTTGTCACGCACAGCAGTGCTGAGCCGATGATGACCACCGCAAGTATTGCAAACATAATGATATTTCCCATAGCCGTTTCTTACTTCGTTTTTGTATTAAACTTGCCTATTTGCTGGGGAGCACCACCGTCAATCAGTCCTGGCAGCGAACCGCCTTGATAGACCTCCTTGTCCAGGTGCAACACCAGTTGGTTGCGGTCGAAGACTGCATTCTCGAAATCGTTCGTAAACTCAATAGCATCGAAGTTGCAGGCGTTCGTACAGAGCTGGCAGAACATGCAGTCGCCCAGGTCGTACTGATAGTCGTCGAGCACCTTCTTTTTCTTGCCCGTCTCAGCATCTTCAGCCATGTGGCTGGTAATCTTGATGGTTCCGTTGGGACATGACTTCTCGCACAGTGTGCAGGCGGTACACTTGTAAGTGCCGTCGTTGTTGCGCTTGAAGACCAGACGCCCACGATGGCGCTTGGCCACGTGCAGCGTTGTCTTGCGGTTCTCCGGATACTGCTCTGTAGACTTGTTGGTAAAGAAGTCCTTGAAGTACTCCTTCCAGGTAGTCTTCATACCTGTGGCCAACGTCTTCAGGCCGTGCCCTATTTCTCCAAAATATGTTTTGTTGTCTTCCATTGCTATACCTTTATTTAATATACAGACCCAAGGCTACCACCACTGTCATGATGACCAGGTTGATGAGTGCCAGCGGCATCAAGTACTTCCACTCTAACTTCAGAATCTGGTCAATGCGCAGGCGTGGAAACGTCCACTTTATCCACATCAGGATCCAAACCAGGAAGAAAGCCTTTCCCATGAACCAGACGATGCCTGGGATGTAGTCCATCACTTGGTCGAAGGCCTTTACACCGATATTCACTGGTGCCCAGCCTCCCAAGAACACCGTTGCGGCAATGCCGGCAATGATGAACAGATTGAGGAACTCAGCCAGATAGAAGAATCCGAAGCCCATGCCACTGTATTCCGTGTGATGACCTGCCGTCAGCTCGCTCTCAGCCTCAGCCATATCGAACGGGCCACGGTTGGCTTCTGCGTTGCCGGCAATGAGGAATACGAAGAAGGCTATCAGTGCTGGTATGTGTCCCTGGAAGATAAGCCACTTCCAAGGTCCCGTCTGTGCCTCGACAATGCCCGACATCTGCATGGTGCCCGTCAGAATGACGGCGGTTATCAGACAGAGACACAGCGACATCTCGTAGCTTATCATCTGCACGGCACCACGCATGGCGCTGACCACCGAGTACTTGTTGTTGGATGACCAGCCAGCCAGGAAGATGCCAACGACACCTATTGACGAGACGGCTGTCAGCAGAAATATGCCGACATTGAAGTCGAGCACCGTAGCGCCGTTGTTCCAAGGCAGGAATGAGAAGGCACCCACAGACCCGATGATTACCAATAATGGTGCAACGGCATACAGCAGCTTGTCGGCGCGGTCAACGAAGAATATCTCCTTGACGAGCATCTTCAGCACATCGGCAAAGACCTGCAGCAAGCCCCAATAGCCAACTCGCATCGGACCAAGACGGCATTGGAAATATGCACATACCTTTCGTTCCATGAATATCAGCACGATGGCAATGAGAGCATATCCTACGAGGATGCCTGCGCCCACCAGCACGCACTCAATCAATATTGCCAACCATTCAGGACAGCCCAGTGTCACTTGCAGCAGTTGGTCGAACCAATTGGTTATGATAGAAAAGTCGAACATCTTGTTAATTTACTATTTGACAATTTACTATTTACAATTTATTTTTGAGTGACTTTACGATTTTCTTTTACGATTACATTTCTTCTGGCGGCTGTAAATAATTAAATTGTACAATTGTCAATAAATTGTAAATCGTAAAATCGTAAACACCCTTTACCGGTCAATATCTGGAATCACCACGTCAATAGCGGCACAGGTAGCGATGAGGTCTGCTATCTTCTGACCACGCAACATCGGGTCGAAGGCACCCACCAGCGAGAGTCCCATCGGGCGCATCTTCATGCGGTACGGGCTCTTGTCTCCACGCGAGTCGAGATATACGCCAAACTCGCCTGCCACACCTTCGACGGAGAAATACCACTGTCCCTCGGGCACCTTGATGACAGGCTTCTGCTTCACGTAGAAGTCTCCCTCGGGAATGTTGTCAATGAGCTGCTCGATGATGTTCAGGCTCTGATACATCTCATTGATGTGAACGAGGTAACGGTCCATGGAGTCACAACCGCCAAGTATGCACTGCTCCCATTCCACCTTGTCATACACACCGTAGGGGTGGTTCTTGCGCACATCGTTCTTCCAGCCAGAGGCACGTCCGGCAGGACCCGTGACAGCGTATGAGATGCAATCCTCAAGACTCATCGGACCGCAGTTCTCCAGACGGTTGTGAGTGATGATGTTATCACCAAATACATCCATGTACTCCTGAATGGTGGGACGCAGATACTTCACGAGATCCTTACAGTTCTTGACGAAGTTAGGATCAATGTCATCCTGCAGACCACCTATTCTGTAATAATTCTGAATCAAGCGACCGCCAGTGGTCTCCTCCATGCAGTTAAGCACGTGCTCACGGTCGCGCATGCCGTAGAGCATAGCGGTCAGCGCTCCCAAGTCCTGACCAACGCAAGAGGTATAGAGCAGGTGAGAGTCAAGACGCTGAAGCTCGTCCATGATGGTGCGGATGTACTTGATGCGGTCGGTCAGTTCTACGCCCATACCTTCCTCAATGACACCCACCAGCGCATGTCGGTGCTGCATGGCTCCGAGGTAGTTCAGACGGTCAGTCAGTGCAAGCGTCTGAGGATAGGTCATGCCTTCCCACATCTTCTCGATAGCACGGTGGATATATCCCAGGTGCGGATAGATGCGCTTCACGGTCTCACCGTCCAGCACTGTCTGCAGGCGCAGCACGCCGTGGGTTGACGGATGCTGGGGACCTATGTTGACGACGTAGTCGTCCTGTGCAAACAGCTTGTTCTGCTTTGATTGCAGGTTGCCGTCCTTGTCGAGATAATACTCCAATGTGTAGTCGGGTTCCGCCTCGTCTTCCAGCGAGTAGGAGTCGTCGAATTGCCAGTCCTTGCGGAAGGGATATCCCTTAAAGTCACTGCGCAGGAACAGGCGTCGCATGTCAGGATGACCCAGGAATACGATGCCGTAGAAGTCGTAGACCTCGCGCTCCAGCAGGTCGGCAACATGCCAGATGTTGCTTACAGTAGGCAGAAAGGGTGTCAGCAGGCCATCGGTCACGCCGGTACCATTTGATGACATGCCGTCACCACAGACCTGTGTTCGTGCCAGCATCTTCACAGCGCAACGCTCGTGGGTATTCGTATTCTCCAGAATATAGATACAGCCGAGTCCTTCCTCCTTGCCGAAGTCCTCGCCGACAATGGTCACAAGGTAGTCGAAACCTTTCTTGTCCTTCAGGTTCTGCATCTCCTGTGCGAACTTGTCAAAGTCGAATGATAAGAATTCCAGTTTCATGCCTTGTCCTCCTGTTCTTTTTTAAGGGTTTCTGTAAACTCCTCGGGCACATCGGTCACCACGATGGGTTTCTCCTCGCGGCGATGGTCGCCCAGCTTTGAGCGGAATGTCAGTTCCTCGTTCGACACGCCCAGGGCAGCCTCCTTGTGAGTCTGCTTGTGGTTGGCACCGCCGAAGAATTTCTCAATCTTCACCTTACGCTGCAGCTGCATCATGCCATACATGATGGCCTCCGGCCGTGGAGGACAGCCAGGTATGAATACATCGACAGGCACTATCTCCTCGATGCCCTTCACCACGTGATAGCTCGACTTGAACGGTCCGCCGCTGATGGCACAGCCTCCTACTGCAACCACATATTTAGGCTCGGCCATCTGGTCGTAGAGACGCTTCAGCACGGGAGCCATCTTGTGAGTAATGGTTCCTGCACACATAATCAGGTCGGCCTGGCGGGGAGAGTTACGCGTCACCTCAAAGCCAAAGCGGGCGAAGTCATAGCGAGCACAGCCGCAGGCCATAAACTCGATGCCGCAGCACGAAGTGGCAAAAGTGAACGACCAGAGCGAGTTCGAGCGTCCCCAGTTGATGAGCTGGTCGAGCGACCCCGTCACCACATTGACACCACCCTCATGGAGTTCTTCAACAATCTTCTCCAGCGACTCGTTGTCGTTCCATTCCTCGTAGGGAATACTCTTGATGTGTGGTCTTCTTACTTCCATTCCAGGTCTCCTTTCCGCCAGGCATATGCCAGCCCAAATACAAGAACCACCAGGAAGAAACCTATCGACAGCAGTGCAGCGGCTCCGAACTCCTTCACCACTACAGCCCACGGATAGAGAAACACCGTTTCCACATCGAACATGAGGAACAAGATGGCAAACAGATAGAATCCGACGCTCATGGGCAGCCATGACGAGCCACGAGTGGGAATGCCGCACTCGTAAGGTTCGCCCTTTGCCTTATTATATGAACGCGGTCCTATCAGTTTTGCAACAACGTAGGCTCCTGCCACCAGTGTCACAGCCGTCAGTAAGACGGTAACTAACAATGTAAAGTTCATAAAAAGCTTATAAATATTTATATTGAATTCAATTGAGCTGCAAAGGTACAAATATTTGAGAAGATAACCAAAGGTTTTGCTACTTTTTCTTTTTACTTGAGTCGACTCGATAGTTTTGCCACGACACCATTGGGTAAGCATCTGCATACCCGATAAGGAATTCATTTTCTCATCATATTCTGTTACTCGTTTGGTGCAAAATCCATGTCACCGTTAATGAACTTATCCAGCAGTCGGTCTATCTCGTTTTCCTCTTCCATGAAGTATTTCCGTTCTTCCGGCTCGCTGTCCATGTTTATTTCGTCATCCAGCTTGCTATCGAGGGCAACGCGACAAATAGTACAACCTTCCAGTTTGGTGTCGCGATTTACCGACGCCCTTCGGTGTTTCAAGTCTTTAAAGCCATCGAATACCTTGATATTGTTCTTTTCCCATAGCTCTTCCAAGTCCTCCGCATTCGTGATGGTAGCTTCTGTCAGTAGCACGCCATAGACATATAGGTCATAACGGCATAGTTTCAGTCTTCTTTCCATGATGCGCATCGTTTCGCTCAACTTCCACACCACGCTTTCGCGGGGTTCGCAGCCACTACAGAACACGATGGGCTCCAGACCTTCCGACTCCGCGTAGGTCGGCTGCTCATGACGCTTATAGCTGTCCAGGCACACCACAACCACATTCTCATTGTTGGCATAGATGTAAACGTCCTTACCCGTGAGGTACGGCTCTACTCCAATCTTTGATTCCGAGTAGACGGCATAGTTTACAGCCATCGCCTCAATAAGTTTCCAAATGGAGAACCTGTCCTGTCTCCTAAAATCCTTAATCAGTCTATTTAATTTCAACATAATTCTTCACAAATAAATGATAAACGACAAGATACAATCCTCCCGTCGATTCACAGACTTCGTATCAACTTCGTCATAGAACCGCTCGACATCGGACCGATTTCTTCGTCATTACGTTCATTCTTCTTGCTACATTTTTTTGTTTTGTGATAGAATTATGCTTATCGGTTGCAAAATTACACGATTCTTTCGACTCCTCCAAGCGTTTCCCACTATTTTTCATAAATATTTTTTGAGGTGATAGAAATATGGTTCTGCATGGCTCTATATTCAGAATAAGAAGGATGGAAATAGTATTTTTGAAAAAAAGAATACCTTAATATTTTGTAAATTAAGAAAGATGTTGTACTTTTGTGGCAGTATTATCAATATTACCCCGATGATATAACCATGCTGGAAATCAAGTATCTTTAAACAATGATAAATAACGTGTTATGGCAGTACTAACAAACAATCAACATATTGGCAAATATGAAGTAAAACGACTTATCAAGAAGAACCGCTACTGTGAGACCTATAGGGTAGAGGATGATAAAGACGAACCGTTCTTTCTGAAGCTTTTCATCATCAAGAATACTCCAGAGAAGATGTTGGATGAAAATCATCACGTGTCTTGTATTGAACTCATGTCCAAACTTCGCCATAAGAATATTGTTTCTTATGTGGAACATGGAGCATACCAGAATGATACGGTTGGCATGTGTGAATACGTAGTAACCAATTACTTTAGCGGTGAGTTGTTGGCAGATAAATTACAGCGTGAAGGGCCATTGGGTATTGACGTTGCTGTTCAAATCTTGAAGGATGTTCTTGAAGGGCTGAAGTATATGCATGAACTTAACCTATTTCACAATGACATCACACCACGTAATATCATGCTGTCGGAGAAAACAGGCGGAGTTGCAGAATTGATAGACATGAGCCATATCTCAAAATATGTAGGTGGCTCTCCCTTATTTGACACCTCTGATCTGGATGAGCGTTACCAATCGAACACAACTTTTGCAGGGATGTATAACAATGCTACCGATTTGTTCTCGGCGGTTGCTCTCTTCTATACCATGTTGACAAACCGTGTTCCTTGGGATGTTTCACTTCCTGCTGATGCTTTAAGAAAAGGCCGTATTAAGATAGTCAGGGACGCCAGAAAGACACCATTAAATTTAGATGACCTGATGGTGGATGAAGGATTCAAAAGGATTCTGAAGAAAGGTCTGTGTTACAACGGAACTTGCAAATATGACGATGTAGACATCCTGCTGAATGACCTTCAGAACCCTAATAAGGTGGAAGAGTTGAAGCAACCAGAACAGCCAGTACAACAGAGTCCCCAACAGAGTGGTGTTGCGGATGAAGAGAAACAGGCTACGGAAGCCAAGGTGGAAGTTCAAAAGGGAAAGGGCAATGGTTTCAAAGACATTGCTGGTATGGACGGACTGAAACAGATGCTGACTCAGAAGGTTATTTTCATCCTAAAGGACAAAGAGAAAGCTGCTAAATACAAACTTTTACCTCCTAATGGCATGTTGTTCTATGGACCTCCTGGATGTGGCAAGAGCTTCTTTGCAGAGAAGTTTGCCGAAGAAACGGGTTTCAACTTCATGTTGGTAAAAGCCAGTGATCTTGGCAGCATCTATGTTCATGGTTCGCAGGGCAAGATAGCCGACCTCTTCAAAAAGGCCGAGGAGAGCCAACCCACTATCATCTGCTTCGATGAATTTGATGCCTTTGTGCCTAATCGCTCCAACAAAGGGGCAGAACATCAGGCAGGCGAAGTCAACGAGTTCCTGAGTCAGCTCAACAATTGCGCCCAACGTGGTATTTTCGTCATTGCCACCAGCAATCGCCCAGACATGATTGACCCAGCCGTATTGAGAACAGGACGTATTGACAAACTTGTATATATACCGATGCCTGATAAGGATGCACGTAAGGAGATGTTTAAATTGCATCTGAATGGCCGCCCGTGTTCTGATATTGATTCCGAACGTCTCGCCGAGCTTACCGATGGCTATATTGCCAGCGACATCGCTTATATTGTCAATGATGCTGCAATGGGAGCTGCCTTTAGTGACAAGCCAATCACTCAGGAACTGTTGGAAGCAACTATAAAGAGCATTCATCCTTCTATCAGTAAAGATGTGGTCAATTCTTATGAGAATCTCCACCAGAAGATGGAAGATGTTGACGCTAGAAATAAACGCCCCAAGATAGGGTTTATCCAATAATAACTAAAAGCAACGATTATGAATTTAAAGGAATTGATGTTGAATTACCTCCGCGAAGAGGGATTCTGCCCCAAGGAGGAAGAGTTCGGTCTCGCATTCAAGTGCGAAGGTCTTGGTTTTCTGTTCTTCTACGATGAAGATGACAACGAGTATTTCCGTCTGATGATGCCAGGTATCTTTGATGTAACAGAGGAGAACCTGCCTGCCGTCTTGGTGGCATTGAACAAGGTAAATTCAGAAATGAAGGTGGTCAAAGCATACACCCCTGTTCCCGATTCTGTATGGATTAGTTTCGAGGTCCTTGTTGACAGCACCCCCGTTTTAGCAGATTTTGTTCCTCGCGGAATTAGCATGCTCCGTGGTGCTCAGCGAAAATTCTACGAGGCCATTCAGCAAGGGTGATAAGCCACTGAACATAAGAATAAACGCTCTGTGCCGATAAGGTACAGGGCGTTTTTCATGGTTTCAACAATTCTTTTGTTTTAGATGATAGAATCTGCCCTTTGAAAGCTTCTTTATAAATGATCATCATGGGAATAACGGAAAAGCAAATATCAAAATGGGAAAAAACTAGAAAAGAGATTCATGGCAATAATTGACGATTTTCGAAAACAAACAAAATCTACCCATAGATGTATCCAAAGAGAAAAAGCATATTGGATTCTGTTAATGATTAGAAAGGAGTGAGATATGAATAGATTTTATGCATGGTGGTTAGTAAGAATAGGTAAAGCCATTGATATCTGGTCTAAAAGCAAATACCCTGCGGATGTGCTTTCGAATTTGCACGACAGCATATTCATCTTTGATGAGGTAGAATGTCACAGTATGGAAGGTTTCTTGCAATCGCTGAAGCAGCAAGACGAAGCTAAACAGCGTCAGATATGCAAGATGAAGGGACTGGATGCCAAAAGACAGTCCTCGTCAAACTGGCAGAAGGATCAGATTGTGTGGTGGAAGGGTAAGCCTATCAACAGGCATTCGGATGAGTTCTTCAATTTGGTTACGAGTGCCTACACCGCATTGTTCCAACAAAGCCGACTCTTCAGAGAAGCACTCCTCTCCACTAAGGGGAAAAAGCTACTTCATAGTCGAGGAAAGAAAGATTCTCATGACACTATACTGACAGAACAAGAATTCTGTGTAATACTCATAAAATTGAGAGAAAATGCAAGGACTGAAGATAATATAGAACAATAAAAGAATCGAACTTATGGAAAAAGATATCGAAACAAGACTCCATTCGTTCAAAGAGAATGGCAAGGTTGGTTTTAAGAATGATGAAGACGAAGTCGTAATACCGTGTCAGTGGCTTTTGGCAACAGAGTTTATTGCAGACATTGCTATTGTCAAGAATGCCGATGGGAAGTGGGGCATTATCAATCAGAATGGTGAAACCGTTATTCCGTTTTTGTACACTAATCCTTTTATCCCGATTGAACATAAAGTAATGCTTTTTTATGAGAATGGCAAACAAATATATAAGAACTTGCAGGGTAAGGAGATTCCTCCCCATCTATGGAAGACCATGAATACCTTCTATGAAGGACTTGTAACTGTAGTAGATGAAAATGACCACTATGGATTTGCAGATGAAGAGGGGTGTATGGTGTTTCCTCCCAAGTGGGACTACGCTTGCTATTTCGAAAAGGGATATGCCTATGTGAAAGATGGAGACAGCCATTTCTTTATGAACCATGAAGGCGAATTATTTAAGATTGAGACTCCATTGCCTTATAAGTCAGAACCAATGAGACGGTTCGATTATGCGTATGGCAAATACTTTAGAGCCGTATCGCCTATAATCAAATTGGGGCAATCAAACAAAGAAACTGATGCAGAATGATAGTTTTTTTTATAATTCTGTTCAAATTATGCTAATATTTTTGTATCTTTGCACCATATTATCAATAGCTAAATCAGAAAAGATGAATCTTAGTATTTCTGACCTCCTTCAGCTCATAGCCATCCTAGGTCTTATTGCTGCTGTCGTTTACGGCGTTTTAAAGTTCATTCTTGACTTCGCTCAACGGGAAGCTGTCAAACGCGAAAATTACTACAAGTCCTTTGACACGGTTGTAGCTCAATTGTCCTCTGACGTAAAAACCTCTCAGCTTTCTGCTGCGATACTAATGAGGAGATACTTCAAAGAATTGGGAAGCAAGAAACGTGCCGACCTGCATTTGGAGGCAATCAATGTGATTTCTTCTCTCCTAAAAGTTTTGCCAACGGGTGTGTTCCAGAAGACACTTGGTGACGGATTGGCATATGCCATCAATCTCTCAAAAGTGGATTTGCAGAATACCAATCTGCAAAATTTGTATTTAGGCAGAAAGGATAATGTCAAGATTCAGATGCAAGAAACAGATATGTTTATGTCCGACTTGTCATATGCAAATCTTGATAATATCGATGGGCAAGGGGCTGTGTTTATGAACAGTATTTTGTATCATGCCAGTATTAAAAACTGTGATTTTACCAATGCGAATTTCATTGGGGCAGACCTTAGCAACGCCTTTCTCAAAAATGTCACTCTTTATGGAGCTGATTTCACCAAGGCCACTAATCTTCCTGTAGAGTTACAAGGTATGCTTGACGAGAATAATAAATTCAAGTCCGAAGACAAGATAACGACTCCATCGACAAAGCAAGAAGGTAAGATTATATTTTTCAGTATGCCTGGTAGCCTTAGCAAACAAGCTGAGGTGATCACTAAAGACTATCGTGATTTTCTCGAAGCAAAAGGCTATAAGGTGCTATATTATGAGAAAGACGAATACCCAGAGTTTGGGCAATTTAACAAGATACGTCAGAGCATCACCAACTCATCAGCTATGATTGCCTTTGGCTTTAAACAAATCAACATAGAGAAGGGAATCCTTCATCCCAATACTTCCAATGAGATTGAGATAGAAAACAAGTATATGTCAACCTCTTGGAATGAATTGGAGGTTGGTATGGGACTTATGAATAAACTCCCCATCCTTTTGGTTAAAGACAAGGACATCGACAGCGGTGTTTTCGATAGCAAGCTTAGTGAGGCCTTTGTTGCTACAATCACAGCCGACTACAATAGTAGAGAATTGGAATATAACCAAACCCTGAAGAACTGGTTGTCAACATTCTGAAGTTCTTTCTGCTTACGGACAAAAAACAGAGAATGTAATAACAAATAGTCCCTAATCGTCTCTAATGAAGATGTTCATATTGTTTTTCGGCTTTAGTATTTCTAAAAAATAATCATTAACACAATTTCAATCTACGCCGGAATGCCCTCTTTGGTGTCTTTTTGCTTACAACATTTTTGTATTCAAATTTACTCGTTTTTGCGCAAATAACTCAGTGTACATACATATTTTAAATAAAAATAAGCAAAAAAAGGAACAGGAATAGCTATTTTTATAGAAAAAATACTAATTTTGTAGCAAAATAACTAAAAACAGAAAGGCTACTGTATCAATATGACGCAACTCAATCTAATACAGGAGAAACTCAATGTGGTCAGTGCTGCATCAAAATTTATAAGGCAATGAAACTACCAATACTTATCATACAATTTGCAAATGAGATAACACCGCAGGAGATTCAACTCTTCCGTGGCGCAGTTATAGCATCGCTTAACGAAAAAGACATACTTTTTCATAACCATACGGAGAAAGGTGTGGTTTATCACTATCCTCTCATCCAATATAAACGTATCCACAAGAAAGCAGCTCTGGTCTGTTTGAAAGAAGGTGTCAAGGCAATCAGTGAATTATTCTACACAGGCAACTATCATTATAAAATGGGTGACAGAGACGTTGAAATGAAAATTGAGACCATTGACACCTATAATACAGATGTTGACTTTTGTGAAGAACCAAGGCGGTACCGACTGCTCAACTGGTTACCGCTCAACTCAGAGAATTACAAGGAGTACCAAACGATAGACGGAATGGCTCAGCGGATAACCTTCTTGGAGGGGAAACTGATTGGCAATCTGCTCTCATTCTTCACAGGAATGGACTTCCATGCTGAGCAGCAGATAGACCTGCATATCACAAATATTACTGACCAGCGATTAGCTCATTATAAGGGGGTCAAGTTGATGGCCTTCGATATTGAATTTAAGGTGAATCTCGTTCTCCCCCAGTATATCGGATTAGGTAAGAGTGCGAGTATTGGATTTGGTACATTATCGAAAATTACCAATAAGAGACAGATTGAATAACAAGATGCCCTTCCTATCAGATGAAGACGAACAAGTATAAGCTCTTTCTCCTTGGCGGCTACGATTTGGAGATGCTTACCATCAAGCAAATGCTTGAAGGAAGGGAGGACTGTGTCATCATGGATAAGCACTTGCAGTGGGATAATGCGCGGCTAAGTGTCTATAAGGATGCATTATCTGGATTTGCCGGTTATGACATATATGGCATAGAACTTCAAGAAGATGTTTCCCTTCCTTTGAATTATCATCGGATAGACCATCATAATGATTGTGCAGACAAACCAAGTTCATTGGAACAGGTAGCAGAGATTTTGTGCGAGACGTTAAGTCCCTATCAGCAATTGGTTGCAGCTAACGATAAAGGTTATATACCAGCGATGCAGGCTCTTGGGGCATCAGCAGAAGAAATAGATGATGTTCGTAGGAAAGATAGGGCTGCCCAAGGCGTAACTGAAGAGGATGAGACATTGGCAGAGAAGGCTATAGCTGAAAATCTAAATATATATAAAGGTGTAACAATGGTGAAAGCCTTTACATCACGTTTTTCCCCAATCTGTGATAGGCTGTACCCATATAAGCGCCTGTTGATTTATACTGATGCAGAATGGATGTTCTATGGCGAGGGAAAAGCGAAACTTGTCAAGCTCCTTGAAGAAGACATCAGTAAGAAGAAAGTATTTCATGGTGGTGGCGACAATGGTTATATAGGAACAGTGCAATATGCATACGATAAGACGGAGATAGAGGAATTTATAAAACAAATAATTGAAGAGATATGAGTACATATAGTTATCACATTTTCATGTTCCCTTTCAGCCTTAAAGCAGAATGGAAACAAGCAGACATCGATAAGATGTTGAGAAACGCATCTTGGGAAAGAAAGCAATTCTTCTATAATGATGGTGACTTTGCCAGTAATTTCTCTGAAATGGGCTATTTCTATGACTTTAGCTCTGGTGCTATGTTCGATGACCCCGACTCACTCAATCGTGTGCTGTCAACTTACCGGTTGCCTGCGTTTGAGGGAGGCTCCTACACTATAAATATAAATAAAAGTGATGTGAAGCATTCGTATACACTCGCTGTAGATAAGATAGAGCTAAATATATACGATGAAAAAGCTGCTGTATTGAGTTTCCATTTGAAAAACGACAAATACCAGGAAATTCAAGACATCTTGTTTATTAACGACTATGGGCGGCGCATCTATCCCCAGTATCTGGTCAATGGCGATGACGGGAATATTAACCTACAAGCAACAAAGAACAGTTTCCTCGCCGACTCTATCTGCCTGAAGTCGGATAGGAAGCCAGATTTGGAAGAAGATTTCTCCTCTTATACAAAAAAAACACTACCTCCGTACACATTGCCACGATATATAAAAGGTTTATTACCTGAGGCTATGCACAAATGCCGATGGTTGCTTGACGATAGGATGTATGTAGTGTCCTATTTCTCCAATCCAGACTTTGCTAAGCAGATGAGAGAAAAATACGGCACCGAAGGCAAATGGTTAGATAGGCAGAGGCCTGAATGGTATTGGTATCAGTATGTGTTTGTTGATAACAATGACCCAACTTGTCAGGATGAGAGTATGTTTGAAGAATTGTTGAGCCGCGCGACTTATGCCAGATGGAATAATTTAGATGGTGATTATGACTATCAGACATATTTTGGGATATCGAGGTATTCATTTACTTGCCTAACAGGAATCGATTTTGTTGGTTTGCTGAGGCACACAAAGACCATGTATTACCGAATGGCCTCATTAGTTTTGGCTCAGCGGGTATTGTCGTTATATTACTCAAGAGAGATTTCTGAGATTTCAAAGGAACTTGATGAAGACAAATTGACGAACAAGGAACTTCGTTCTCGTGTGAACACGCTGAACCGAGATTATCTGCGATTCGTAAATAACGTATATTTCCGTGAGGTGACACCTCAAGACCAAGGTATCGAACTTTACGACCTGATGCAGAAGCAGATGAACATCAAACGTGATGAGGAGGGGTTGAGTACGGAAGTAGAGCAACTGTACCATTATGTAACAATGGTAAATGATGAACAACGGAACAAGGAAGCGGAAACGCTCAGCATTATTGCTACTTTGTTTTTGGTGCCAACTCTTATCACAGGAATCTGGGGCATGAATCTCAAAGAAGGATTCCCTGCAACAGGATGGTATATCTTTTTCAGTTCTATAGCGTTAGTGTTGGCGGTCATCATTGTTTTCCAACTCTTCAAGAGCAAAAGATAGTAAAATAAGAAAATAACATAAAAACCTATAAGTATGACATTATTATTTAGCTGTTGTGGGATTCCCACTACTACAGATTCAGTAAAGTGTGTCTTTGAACACCCAATTGTGATGTGCTGCCTAATTTGGGCATTAGTTGTTATCGTTATGAGCATTTTGTTCTATTGCTATAAGAACAAAAAAGCCAAGTTGAGTTCAGAGGAAGCAGACAAAGAGCGTCTGCATGAAAAGGAAATGAAAGAGTTGTCCGATAGACTGGAGGCTTCTTGGTTTGACAAGAAAAACAAATTGGGTGAACTGAAAGCCAGCACAGACGATGGCCTTAAAGATCAAGTGAAAGACCTGAAAACAAAAGTATCGGAACTCGAAGGCAAATTGAATGAAGAAAAATTCAATAAAGAACTTTTGGAGAAGCAGCTGAAGATGTACAGTGATGTCTTTGAGCAGCTGAAAGTAGAAGTAAAACCTAAAGTATAAATACGTATGTATAAATTAGAGATTAAACTAAAACAGCACACCCCCCTGATTCATTTCCAACATAATCAGGAGGGTGCAACCCTTCGAGCCTCGGAAGTCAAGCCGAAGCTAGACAAGTATATCATCCGAAAACTCAAAGAGTCTGGTGAATACAACGACGGAGTACAGAAAGGATGGATAAAGACCAAGAATGGCAAAGAGTGGCTGGATTATAAAATGAGGATAGACGATTCTCCCGAGAACGTCTATTCTTACAAAACGAACGACAAACGATTATATACCTCCATAAACAAAGATAATGATAAAAAACATAATAAAAGCATATTATATGTAACAGCAGGACAACTATTAAAGGATTATAATCCTAAAACACAAAGTTTAGTCATTAAAGAAGGTAATAATGAATATATAGCCAAAAGGCGTGATAGTGATTCACGAGTTATATATGCCCTCACAAGCTATCCGTGTTTCTTTGCTAATATTGATACTGATATAACCGACATGAATGAGTATCGAAAGATTACTTTCGCCAAGAATTGCTTTAAAATGACTATATTGGTTAAAAATAACAGTTTGCACAAAATACTCAATAACGGTGAAACATTATCATCCTTTTTCATGAACCACAATTTTGGGACAAGACAATCAAAAGGTTTTGGTTCCTTTTTTATAGATGAAGACGATCCTTTATACGTTGCCCCACAAGCCGATTATTCCTTTAATGTATCAACTGCTAGTGACGAAAAAGGATTTAAAATGTTGTTTGATCATATTGATTTGTTTATTAGATCAATACGATCAGGAATAAACATTAAAGATCGAAATAATAACACTTGGTTTTATTTTAAATCTTTGGCATTTATGTATTGTAAAGATGTACTTCATGCCGAATGGGACAAAAGAAGAGTAAAAAAAGAATTTTATCTTACAGACACTCCACAAAGGAAAAGTGATTCTCGGATCCAACGCAGTTTATCTGCTCAACAAAATAAATATCCAAAAGACGAGGAACATGACATCTTGTTTTTTGATCATCCTGATGGATATGATATTCGTGACTTGTTGGGATTCTCTACAAATGAGACATGGTTAAGCTATAAAGACTTGATAGAGAAGAAAGTCGCCATTATAAAAAATGAGAAATTGGTATTCCCTCAAAAACAGGATTCCACGCCAGTTGACCGTATGAGATCACCATTACTTATTAAGCCAGTGTTTGACACTAATATAGGTTTCAGAGTATTTTTGATTTTCCAAGATAAAGAGGTTGGTATGGATGAATTCAAACGTCAGAAAAAAATATGCTTTATAAGTAAAAAAGAACATAGTAGATTTATGCTTCCACTTCCAGAACAATTCTCTATGGATAGTTATTTTAATTACATATTTAATAAATTATGTTTTAATATAGAAAATCATGTGAATAAGACCTACCACGGAAAACCTGAGTACGACAAACTGGCAAGTATTTTTTCACAATTAAAAGATAGTATACGATAATGAAATATACAGGAATAAATATAGGCCCAATCATATCAACATTTGATATGGTAAGAAAGCCAAAGGATATATGGGCGGCAAGTTATTTGTTTTCCAAACTGATGAGTTGTGTTGTGGAAGTAATCAAGGAAACGGAAGGCATAGATGTTTTCTCTCCTGCCGTTTCACTCGGAGAGGAAAAGATTGGCGTAGGTCTCTATCCTGACAGGGTCTACTGTAAAGGAGAATGGGACTTTTCTACAAAGCGAAATGAAATATTGAATAAGTTTACAACAGCCATAGGGATGGAAGGTAATGAAGACTTCAAGAACTATTTCAATATTATGTGCGCTACAATTGATGTAGAGAAAGATGAAAATGGAAACAATGAAACCAAAGCCATCCGAGAATTAAATCACTTGCTGGATTGTATGGAGTTGAACACACGGGCCATGTCTGGTAAGTCACCTGATACAATCTGGGACTTTATTACGAGTGAAGGTAAACGAAAGAATTTGTACAAAGATGCATTTAAAGACAACCAATTTGGTGATGTTTCTTTTATAATAAAAAAAGATAATAAACCAGTAAAGGAAATTAAAGCGGAAGGCTATGTAACTTTGGCAGAGTATGCCTCCATGCAATTATCCACCATCAGTCCTAAGATGTGGAAAAGATGCAGAGAGGTGTCTAAATTTATAGATGAAAATCTTCCAAAAGAAGAACTTCTTGTACAAGAAGATTCATTCTACACCGTCTTAAGCAACAAATTTGAGAAAGAAATTAAGTCCTACCACAAATACATCTGCGTGGTTCAAGCCGATGGTGACAATATGGGCAAGACTTTTTCTCACATGAGCCTGAAAGACAATGAGACTTCTGAAATCTCTACAAAACTAGTTGAATTCGGAAAGAATGCTTCAGGAATCATCTATGAGTATGGAGGATCACCCATCTATGCTGGTGGCGACGATCTGCTCTTTATTGCGCCTGTTGTTGGTAAGACGAAAAAAAGTATCAAGGTTTCCGAGGACGAAAAGAAAGAGGTCAACAAATGTATATTTGATTTACTCAATGACATTGATGGCTGTTTCGAGCCAGTCAAGAGCTTTGTAAAAGATAAACATTTAAAGACTAAAGATTCAAATAATAAGGATATAGAAATAAGTCCTTCTATGTCTTATGGTGTTTCTATCACTTATTACAAGTTCCCATTGTATGAAGCGCTGGCTTCCGCACGACATTTACTTTTTGATGTGGCTAAAAACAAAATCGATAAAGACAAGAAAAATGCCATCGCATGGTGTCTGCAAAAGAACAGCGGCTCTTCATTTTCGGGCTACTTTTCTAAAACAGATATCCTAGCCTCATTTGAAAAGGTCATACAATGCAGTACCGTGAAGGATACCATTGTGTCAGCTGTTTCACATAAGATTCGAGAAAATCAATCCCTCTTGCAATTATGGTTGAACGATTCCTCATATAATCAACGTAATCTCAATTTTTTCAAGAAGTATTTGGATTACAACGAGAACGACCAATACAAACAATCAGTCTTGGAATTGCTTGATAAATTGTATGAGGTCTATCAACCTTTAATAGTGAGGAAAGACAAAGCGATAGAGACAGATGAGGACAAGGGAGAAATTATAATAACTCCAGCGGACAAAGCGAAAGGTATCTTTAATATAGAACAAAAGAAGGCCTACCTCAAACAGTCAAATCGTGATGACCTATATAAAATGATTTATAGTATGATCAGAACTGCAAAATTCATAAACGGAGAGGAGGTGAAAGATGAGTAATTATTTAATCAAACTGGTCCCCGTCGGGAAATTCTTTTTTGGAGGAGAAATGACTTTTTCTGTAGGTGCTAAAGAAAGGCCAAAGAATTGGGATAAGTTGACTAAAGAAGAGAAAGAAAAGGTAGAAAAGGAAATAAAAGACAATACTCGTTATTCGAGTTATATTATCAAGTCTGAAAAGTTTCCGCAGCAAACATCTTTGCTGGGTATGCTAAGGTTTCTCTTACTCCGAAATAGTCAAGATCTTTTTGATGTCGATAACAATAAAATAAAAGAAGGCAAAAAAATAAAAGAGGAAGTCAAGAATCTGATTGGCGAGAGAGGGTTTGCTGCTAATGACAAGGACGAGTATGGTAATCCTAAAAATAATAGTTTTGGGGTAATCAAAAGCCTTTCGCCAGGTTTCCTAATGAAAGGATATAAGGATGAGGAAAAAAAGATTCCAAACATTGTCACTAAACTACCGATGGATTATGGCCTCAAAGAAATAGATATCTCTGCCACTTCATCACTCAGCTATAATGACAACCAGATATATCTTTCTAAGGTTGTGTCAGGGAAAAAAGATAATGGTGATGAAGAATTATATTCAGCCAAAGACGGTATATACACTCGCTTCGGAAACAACGAAGAAATATATGAAGTAAGCGACATTTTTATAGAGGATGAACGTATAGGTATCAACCGAGATATAAAAACTGGTCATACAGAGAACAATGCATTGTTCAAACAGGTCAATTATCGTTTGGCTGACGGTTTTTGTTTTGCCTTTTACGCAGACATAGATATCGATAAGGAAATAATAAAGAAATACTCCAGCCAAATAGTCTCCTTGGGAGCTGACAATTCGCAATTCCTGATTCAGATTTCAGAAGCTGATTACCTGAAGCCGTCTCTACCATCCTCTAATGTAACCACAAAAGGCTGCTATGGGAAGATTGTTTTAACGTCTCCTGCGCTTATAGATAAAGACACTGCAAAGCAAGCCGATTTTACTATTGCTGAAACAATCCCGTTTAAGTACATGCAAACCACTATTGAATGCAAGAGTTATCACCGGCTATCGGGTATTTCGCATAGCAAAAAGGAATTTCTGTTTCAAACAGGGTCTGTGTTTTATTTTAAGTCATCAAAGAACCTCGACAGCTTCAAAGCTGCTATCGAGAAACGAAAAGATTTCAATCAAATAGGATACAATCAGTATCAAAAAGTAATATATTAATGAACAATAAACATTTACAACAATGAATAAAAATAATGTATGGTTTATAACCGCTAAGACCAACCTTCACGTTGGCAATGAGAATACTACAAGCTATGGTCTTATCGACCTTGCAGTACAACGTAACGCAACGACAGGACTACCCTGTATCAATTCAAGTTCTTTGAAGGGGGCGTTGAATGAATTTGCATCACAGTTTGACGATTTAGACAGATTTAAAATTTTTGGGTTCGATAAAAAAGATAAATCTAAGGGATCCGAGAAAGGTCAATATGTTTTCTTCGATGCAGACATTCTCTTCATGCCAGTTCAATCTGACACCAATCTGTATGACTTGGTGACGTGCGATGCTGTTCTCGAACGATTCTTCGCTCAGGTGAAGTTATTAACAGGAGAAGACATCAACGAAAACGATCTCCAGGGATTCAAATACACTAAAAAGATTAAAAAGCAAAATGGAGAAGAAGAAGTGATCACTGAAGAAAAATTCAAAGAACTCTGCTCTGACGACAGCCTTCCTATCATAGCACGTAACATTCTGGATAACGGAGAGAGTAAAAACCTATGGTATGAACAGGTAGTACCAGCAGAAACGGTGTTTTATACTTTTATAGATGATAAGGGAAATAAAAACCTTGCAGATAAGATTGGAGCAAAGGATGCTATCGTACAGATAGGAGCCAACGCTACTATCGGATATGGTTATTGCAAGTTCAACAATTTAAAATGACTACTATTATGAATAAAACCAGAAATAATGAATTGATAAAGTTGGCTGATGAGAAACTGAAGGCTTCAAAGCGCATTCTCTTGAATGGTAATATTGCAGAAACATATGATGGTAAGACCGCAGCCTTGAGTGTATCTGTCGCCATGTCTGATTTGTTGCCAACATTGGCTATTTACTATCAGGATTATGATGCTAAGCATCCTGATGCACCTTGTCGTAGACACGTGTTGAATGTTGTTGCAACGATGATTACAGTTCCTGATAAAAATGAGAAGTTCTCCAATGCCAAAGACTTGCTTGAGTACGCCATTGAGCATCAGGATAAAATAAAATACTTGAGAAGAGAATTCATTGACTGCTCTATTGCTCTTAAACAAGTAGTACGAACGTATAACTTAGTATGATATGAGGAACATTGATATGATAAACCTACATAAGTTTTATTATAAAGACTATTTCTCTGGAATAGACTTTTCCTCCATAACTAAAAAGGAAATGATAGAGGAGAAGAAAAAGCAGAGGAAAGAGCTTGAGTCCCAAAATGATCCTGTGACGAGGAATGTCAAAATTCCAAACTTGGATAGAGAAATCAAGAGTCTTGGGGACGATCTTGAAAGGATAACAAATTGTAACAAACAAAGTGTCTCGGAAAGAAACGAAGTCCTAATTGCGGATAACTATACAGAAGAGATACTAAAGGATTGTAATCCGCCCCGGGTATATAAGGAAGATGAAGAGAAAACGAAACCTATTGAATTGAAAATCCAATATCCTGGTCTCGTGACAGGAGTCGGTATTGACCACGAAGCCAAAATCGAGGGCGAGTTCAAACTCGGTGTGCATTTCGATTGGACATACGGCATGCCTGTCATCTATGGTTCTTCGGTAAAGGGTGTTCTGAGAAGTGCACTCATAGCAAAGACGGAAAAAGGAAAAATTGTCGAATATGATGATTATTTTCTGAAGCAGGCAACAGGAAGGAATTGGAGTCAGGAAGAAATGGATATTCTTTTTAACGATATCTTCAATGGCAAGAAGTTTGTTAAAGAAGTGGAGGATGACGGTAAGAAGATAAGAGAATATCAGAATAAATCCATCTATGAACGTGATATATTCTTTGATGCTGTTATAACGGCTCCTGATAAGAAAGGACGTATTCTTTGTTCGGACTCTATTACTCCGCATGGAGATAATCCCCTGAAGAATCCTACTCCTATCACTTTCCTGAAAATCGCCTCTGGATGCAAGTTAAAATTCAGGTTCAAGTTGGCGGGCAGTGAAGAAGAAAAAGAACTTAAACGTAAACTGTTTAAGGAAATCCTCACTACTGTCGGCGTTGGTGCCAAAACCAATGTGGGTTATGGACAGTTAAAAGAAGCAAAGTAAAACTATGTCCAAAACATTAGTAAACATCATCACAGAGGACAACCCGATTCCTGCCTACCTCTTCATCAAGGAGATGTATGAGGAGGGCGACCGACTGATGTATATCTCGGCCAAGGATACAGAAGATGATCTCGATGCGTTGTCGGAACTATTTAATGTTCCGGCAGCGCAGATAGACGAGGTCGTACTGAAGCACGACATGGATGAGATTACGTATGAAAAGATTTGCCGAACGGTGTTGGGACATCTTGACAAGGACACTTACTACTGGGTCAATCTTGCTGGTGGTACAAGATATATGGCACTTGCTGTGCAACAGGTGTTCGAGAGATTCCACGCTGACTTTTTCTACGTACAAGTGGAAGAGAACCTCATTGTCAATTCAATCTTCGATGACAACATCTACGACAATGATGACCTGTTCTTCCCGATTCACCACAGAATGACGATTGCTGAGTATCTGTGTGCCCACGACATCCACCACAACCTCGACGAGGATGGTCACAGACCTATTCGAACGGAAGGAGAGACGAACCATGTCTTCAAATTGTTCTCCAAGCAGATGCTCCCCCGTCAGGACTACGAGACAATGGAACAGCTTCGTACTTTTTATAGGAATAGGAAACGTGTGCAAATAAAAACCGTGGAGACAACTGGCAGTTTTAGTAGTCCTGCTGTTCCTGGTTTGTCGCGCCTACTCTATGACATCGAATTCGTGCCTGAGCAGAAAGGTGTTCTGAATCACGAGGAACTAGAATATCTGACGGGTGGCTGGTTTGAGGAATACGTCTACCATTTGGTGAACAAATATGTGAAGCCTCAGGATATTGCCCTCGGTGTTGTTATCTCCCGACAGGTCATTCGCCATAACAACGAACTGGATGTGGTTTTCACTAAAGGCAATAAACTGTTTGTCATCGAATGTAAGACGGGCGTGCAGACCGAACGACTTTTCAATGAGATTGTATATAAGGCCTGTGCCATCAGCGAGGCTTTGTTAGGAATGTCTTGCAATCCTTATATCTTTTCCCTGAAAAAAGATGATGATGGTGTACTAAAACGAATAGCAGAGAACATGGGCATCACATTTGTTGATAATAGCATCCTTACTAATCCGCGTAAAATCCAATTAGCGATGGTGAGAATGAATATTCAAGCAAAAGACAATATACAATAACATTATCCCAATGGCTACTCAGTTCAATACTCTCTGCCAAGAAACTACTCTTTATGAAGCGTGGAACACTGTCAAGTCAAAAGGCTCGGCAGGAGGCGTTGACGGGGTAACGATAGAGGAGTTTAACAAGGAGAAGATTACACTTATCCGGAAACTTCGTGAAGACTTGATTGCAGGTGAATGGAAACCGCAACCCTATTTGCAAATTTCCATTCCGAAGACAAAGGATCCGAGTGAGATGCGTGTTTTGGGAATGGCTGCTGTGAGGGATAAGATTGTCCAACAAGCCATCAGAAAGATTATTGAACCACGTTTTGAACGCCTTTTCCTCCCTAACAGTTTTGCATATAGACCGGGGAAAGGAGCACTGAGTACTATCAAATATATCGTTAAACAATGTGGTAATAAGGAATACTTATATGCACTTCGTCTAGATGTTGATAATTTTTTCGATGAAATTGACCATGACATCCTGCAACAACGCCTAACGGCAATTGGTGTTGAGAATGAACTCATTCGCTTAATCATGCTTTCTGTGAAAATGGGGAGAGTGAAACCATCGGGTGTTTGGACAGAACCCACCAAAGGGATTCCACAAGGTGCCGTTCTCTCTCCACTTTTGTCCAATCTGTACTTACACTCCTTCGATCAATTTGCCAGTAGTAAGGAACTTCCTTATGCTCGATATGGTGATGACTCGTTCATTCTATGTAAGACACAAGAACAAGCAGAAGAAATAAAGGACAAGGCTCAGAAATACCTTAGTACAAAATTGAAATTGTCTCTAAACACTCCTGCCTATTCCCTGATATCTGAGGGCTTTGATTTTCTTGGAGTAACTATAAAGGGTCAGAAGGTTTTTATTACTGATAAGAAAAGAGAAGAATTAGAAGGTAGAATCTTAGGACTGTTCTTCTGTGCAGAAGGATTTGTGCCTAAAAGCAATAAGGCGTGGGAGGGCATGCGTAACTACTATGCTAAGTTGTTGCCACAACAAGATCTGGAATTCTTTGACAATGCACTTATTAGAAGAATCATTTTCGCAATAGAAAACTCTGATGCCTTCAAGAGTAAAACTGCACTTGTCTCTTCACTTGGCAATATTAACTTTCTATCAAAACTGTACACTAAACAGCAAAAACAACACAAAGAAGAATTAGTTGCAGTGTTCCTAAACCACAAGCACAAAGATAAGCAAGTAGCAGATGTAAAGACAAATCGCAAGATAATACAAGAACGAAAGAAAGAATTCAGAAGATTAGAAACAGAAGCCAGTGGTCTTCTTGTAAACAAACCAGGCACCTTCATTGGCCTAACAACACGAGGAATCACTGCTACATATAAAGGAAAAGTCATTGCTCAGCACCATAAGGACAATCTTTCACAGATAATAGTGACAGGACAAGGCGTCTCCATGTCGTCAAATCTTATCAACTTTTGTTTAACTAACAAAATTCCTATAGATTTTTTCGACCATCAAGGTACTCATTTTGGTTCCGTCATCAGTGCAAGGTTTTTGCAAGATTCTTTATGGGAGAAACAAAATGAAGCCGATGACTTTTTAAAAAGCACTCTTGCTTTAAGTATCATAACAGGCAAGATCAAAAATCAGTTAAGTCTTGTAAAATATTTCCATAAATATCATAAAAATAATTATCCAAATTTACAAGCCAAATTGAATGCGCTAGATGATAGTATTACGACATTTAAGGAATGGAAGAAACAAGTAAAACTTGTATCACCCGATTTCAAGGAAAAACTTTTAGGTTATGAGGCTCAAATTGCTATCCGATATTGGGACTATATACGAGAACTCATATCAGATGACAATGTTGGTTTTGAGCATCGAGAGCATCAAGGTGCCAAGGATTTGATGAACTCTATGCTTAACTATGGTTATGCTATACTTTACGTGCGTGTTATGCAGGCATTGCTGGCTGCGCGATTAAACCCATTCAACAGTCTTATCCATGCTCGTCAGGAAGGTAAGCCTACTTTGGTCTATGACATGGTGGAGATTTTTCGCAGTCAGGTAGTGGATCGAGTGGCTATTAGTCTTATCCAGAAAGGCCAAGACCTTGAAGTGCGAAACGGGCTGCTGACAGATGCAACAAGACAGTTGCTGGTTAAATCTGTCATGGAGCGTCTGGCTCGATATGAGAAATATCAGGGTGAAGAGATAAAAATGGAACAGATTATCTATCGCCAGGCTAAACTACTGGCAAAGTCTTTTGAGGGTACGGAGAAGTTTAAGCCATACGTGGCGAAGTGGTAACGTATATAATTAAGGTTTAAGATGAGACGGAAGCATTTCTACGTAGTGACCTACGATATTAGTGATGACAAACGACGCTATCAGGTAGTGAAATTGATGGAGTCTATCGGAACAAGGATGAACTATAGCGTCTTTGAGTGTATGCTCACCGAGATACAATATAAAAATATGTGCCAACGACTTGCAAAACTGGTGGTAAGGAAAGAAGACTGGGTAAATATCTATCCACTCTGTACGGAGTGTTATGCTCGCATCGAGTACATCCCTCCTGTCAAAAAGAAGGAACCAGTAAAAATAGCCGTGGTATAGTCATTTCGCCATTCGTTCTTTGACATATTGATACAAAAAAACATCGCAAAAACATTTGCGAAAAATGAGATTTTTGTAATGGGTTCATTTTGAGCATTTTGACGGAACCGTTTCAAAGCTTAATGCGAAAGATCTTTCGCAAATCTATTTTTTTAGGAATTACTTTGCGAGATTTGCGAAAAATGTGTATCTTTGCACTCGATGAAAGCGTAGAAAATCAAGTGCGATTCTCGCAAGAGTTCCATTACGCCATGGCATCTCGAATCATTTGCGAAACAATAAAACGGATTAAATCGTTGAATATAAGGTACATACAAAATATCAAAACTGAATTACCCAAGATTTGTCTTCAAAAATGGCAGGCATTTGCGAAAAATAGGGAAAAGAGCACATAAGTAGTTGAAAATAAAGACCGAAAAAAGGACAGGTAGAAGACAATATTATTGAAAAAGTGTCGTGGATAGGACTGTTCTATCTTAATTCCAGAGCAATAGGGATCAAAACTTGCAAACTGTGTCATAGTTTTTTTTTAATTGTTTGTTCTATCTTAATTCCAGAGCAATAGGGATCAAAACAATAAACCAACATCACCAAGATATCGGAATATTCGCGTTCTATCTTAATTCCAGAGCAATAGGGATCAAAACGCTTTCTGCCCCAACAATTCCAATGTATATCATATGTTCTATCTTAATTCCAGAGCAATAGGGATCAAAACGAATAATATTTCATGCTATTTAACTTTTTAATTAGTTCTATCTTAATTCCAGAGCAATAGGGATCAAAACATTTTTTGGAATTCCAAGTCCAAAAGTTTTTGTATGTTCTATCTTAATTCCAGAGCAATAGGGATCAAAACAATAATCATTACTTTTTTCATATTTTTTGGTGCGGTTCTATCTTAATTCCAGAGCAATAGGGATCAAAACTTTTGCCATATTTTTTAAATTTTTTTGTTAATAGTTCTATCTTAATTCCAGAGCAATAGGGATCAAAACACAAAAATTCTTCATAATAAGTTAATTTGTATATGTTCTATCTTAATTCCAGAGCAATAGGGATCAAAACAAACGTCTTTTTTTCTCCTTTTCCATATATACATAGTTCTATCTTAATTCCAGAGCAATAGGGATCAAAACAAATTTACAATTTTCTCCATAATCCTTATTTTTTAGTTCTATCTTAATTCCAGAGCAATAGGGATCAAAACTCATTTTCAGGGGCAAAAATTCCTTCAATCCAGTTCGTTCTATCTTAATTCCAGAGCAATAGGGATCAAAACGAATTGCGTCATAATCCTTTTTTTAAATTGTTAGTGTTCTATCTTAATTCCAGAGCAATAGGGATCAAAACAATAATGTTCATATTCATATATTTTAAAATAATTAGTTCTATCTTAATTCCAGAGCAATAGGGATCAAAACAGTTGTTTTTTTTAATTGTTAGCACTAATAATTAAAGTTCTATCTTAATTCCAGAGCAATAGGGATCAAAACACTAAATTTCTCATACTTTTGATTTTTTTAGTTATGTTCTATCTTAATTCCAGAGCAATAGGGATCAAAACGCGGCAGCAATCATCATAATCTTTTTCATTTTATGTTCTATCTTAATTCCAGAGCAATAGGGATCAAAACCGGTTAATATAAGGGTTAATATATAAATTATAAAAGTTCTATCTTAATTCCAGAGCAATAGGGATCAAAACTTCTGCTACTTTAATTTCCATAGGGTTTTTTATTTAAGTTCTATCTTAATTCCAGAGCAATAGGGATCAAAACGCGGCAGCAATCATCATAATCTTTTTCATTTTATGTTCTATCTTAATTCCAGAGCAATAGGGATCAAAACCGGTTAATATAAGGGTTAATATATAAATTATAAAAGTTCTATCTTAATTCCAGAGCAATAGGGATCAAAACTTCTGCTACTTTAATTTCCATAGGGTTTTTTATTTAAGTTCTATCTTAATTCCAGAGCAATAGGGATCAAAACTTCTGTCTTTTTCATATTCTTTTTTTTAGTTAATACTGTTCTATCTTAATTCCAGAGCAATAGGGATCGACTGAAAGAGAATTTTAAAGAATTTTAAAAAACACCCTAACATCCTAACGTGAGGGGGCTGAAATGCCGATAGGTAGGGCGTTTGAGGCACGTTAGGGATGCGCCGTATCCCTGAATTTAGTCCAACTGCAAAAAAACTTGTTAAAAGAGGGTGGATTCTAAAGGAAAAATCGTACCTTTGCCGTCATAAACTAATAGCGCTAAAACAATGGGAATAGTTGATTGGTTCAAAAATGACTTGAATACGGAGGAGAGAACACTGACGCGCGACTTGTTATCGGTGGCTGTGGCAGACAAAGAGTTTTGCGACGAGGAGAAAAATACAATTCTCGAAATATGCCAATTGGAGGGGATATCGGCAGTGCAGCTGATAGATTCTATCCGTAACCAGTCGTCGGGCACAAAAGTGCTCAGTTCTGTTGAGGATAAAAAGAGGTATCTGCTGCATCTTATCCGTATGATGATGGCTGACGGCAAGTATTATGCCATCGAACTGCATGTCATTGAGGTTCTGACTCGAAAAATTGATGTGTCGCCCTTGCAGCTAATCTCATTTATATTGGATGAGGTGAATGCCGGACATATCAGCAAGGATGATGGCTTAACGGTGATTGATCATCTCGTCAGACGCTTTACGGATTAAGGGCATGAGTATTATAACGAAATTCTTGGCTGTGGTGACGGAGCCGCAGTTTAAGTTGGCTCGCGACCTGACGGCTATGGCTATTGCCGACGGACATGTGACACCAGAAGAGATGGAAGCAATGAGGACAATTTGCCATCTGGAGGGTGTTGACGAGACGAAACTGATAGAGGCCTTGCAAGGCGGTTATGATAATGTAAACGAGGAGATGCCCAAGACGCGCGAAGAAAGGGAGGCTTATCTTCGGGATATCATAAAACTGAGAGAACGCAATCCTTATCAAGGAGTTTGAAGACATCGGTGTTGACTTCCCTTCCATGTTGGTTCAGGAAGAGGCTCTCGCGCTGAGGCGATACACCTAATCCTGACTTCTACAAATCCATTTGAGGAATCACCCGAAACTTTGTTTAGGAGTTGAAGCCCACCTGTCGGCGAGGCTTCAGCTCTATCATGCGTGGGTTGAACTTCTGGTATCCTTCCTCGACATCGGAGGGAAGAATATGCTGGTAGTCCTTGATGGCAGCGAGTGTGACACGATTTGCCATAGCAGGAATGATGCCGTTTCTGATAAACTGCTCCACCCAGCGGGCATTGCCGAAGTTCTTAGTCCGCTGTGCGAGGGTGTCGCTTATCTTCTGGCGAAGAACGGCCTGCGCTGCCTCGCTGAGGATATAGTCATCTTTGGCAAATAGGTGCAGTGCTATTTCCATCAGCTGGTCGGCATCGTAGTCGCTGAAGCGATACTTGTAGGGAAAGCGCCCCATCAAGCCAGGATTCGAGTTGAGCATGGCATCCATCTCCTTCTCGTAGCCAGCGAAGATGATGACCATATCGGGGTTGGGTTGTGAGAGGACGGTCAGCAGACTGTCGATGACTTTGGCCCCATAGTCTTTGCGGTCAGCCGTGCCTTCATAGAGGTTGTATGCCTCGTCAATAAAGAGCACGTTTCCTCTTGCTTCTTCCAATACGGCCTTCATGTTCTCCTCGGTCTCCCCAATATAGCGACCAACGAGTCGGGTGCGGTCGGCACAGATTACCTCGCCTTTAGAGAGCAGACCAATGGAGTGGTAAATCTTGCCGAGCATTCGTGCGACAGTGGTCTTGCCTGTACCAGGATTGCCGGTGAAGATGGCATGCTGGGCGGCAACATTCGATGTGCGGAGCCCCTCCTTCTTACGCTCTATGAAGAAGCGGCTTTGGTTGGCCATGGTGGTAATGCTCTTCTTGACATCATCCAGTCCCACCATCTCATTGAGTTCTTTGATGCTGTCCTCAAACTTGGAAGTGGAGTTAGGCAGACGGTCAAAAGGGATGTCCTTTATCTCCAGTTGTGACAAAGATGCCTCCTCGGACATTTCCGCTACCGCACGTTGGCGATAGCGGGGAGCGATTTCTTCTGCAACGAACCGACGGATGCTGCTTAGTGACCACGTAGAGAAACAGCCTTGTTCGTGATGCTGTAGGATTGCCCTCGCAAGGGTGTCCTTCGTAGCTTCTGAGGGGTCAAGATGCGCATCGTCTAACTCTTTGAAGAAGGCTTGAACGAGTTCAAAACCACTATATGGCTGCTGACTTAGAACATTGCCGCTCAGGAACAAGTCTTTCAGTGAAGGATAGACATCCAGCACACTCTCAATCTCCTGCTTGCCCCCACAAAGCCAGAGCTTGTATTTCTCTTTGTCCTCACAGATTTTCTCTACAATCTGTCGAGCGACAACTTTTCCTCCTGTATTGAGTAAGGCTCCTGGGTTGGTCAGGCAATAGACCTGATTGTTTGTGCTGCTTAACTTATCATTCAGCGGTTCATAAGGATTCTGAAGAGCCGTGTTGTAAAGAGCATTACAGTCAACTTGTGTGTAGTAGTAGCCAGGAACTGCGATTTTCTGGAGAGACTGGAGAATTTCTGCATACCAATCCCTGTTGGTGGTGTATATCAGAAGATTCCAGATGACTTTCAACTCTCTGCTGCCCAGTCCTTTTCGAAACTCATTGTAGATTCTCAGCCGTATGCATTCCAAAGCGTATCGCCTTAATTCATAGGTGCCAGGAGCCGTGGAGAGGGCATCCCAGTTCGAATCGGCATTTTCGAAGCTACTGGTAAGGATGTCCTCAATACTGCAGATAGGACGCATCACTATGGGCTGTTGCATGATATTCATGTGCCTGCCAATCACAAAGTCAATGCGTATGAGTGCACTATCCGTCTTGTCACGTACCAATAGGAAGTAATTGCCAGGTAGCCAGATGCGCAACGAGTTCATCACGATGCAGCCCTTGTTGCTGGCTTCACGAAAGAATTTGTAGGTAGCATCACTGTTGCACATGGGAGAATAATCGTCGGTGAAGACATAACAGGAAAAACGCCCTTCCTTTAAGAGTGCCCCCTTTCTTAACTGGATGCTCACTGCAATTGCCCCGTCTGTGTAAGCTATGGGGTTGACGGTCAAAAACGAAATTTCAATTGTTCTAAGATCCTTCAAAGCTGCAAAATTTAGTTAATACCAATAGAAAGAGCCACCGAAGCAGCTCTTTCTAACATGCACCCAAAAATATTTTTTTATTTCCGCTTTACTATGTCGAATCCCAACTTCTTAACAAGCTTGATGGTGTTGAAGGCTGTAAGGCGGTCGTATTCTTTTTCGCTGTCAGGAAGTGCCGTATAGGGCATGAGGGTAGGGTCTTCTTTCTTCTCATCATCAAACTCCTTGCCGTATGTCCATCCTTCCTTGATTCTGGCTTTCGCCCATACATTATGCGCATTCTCGGCAATAGCATCCTGAAGCTGTTCAAGGTCGCCATTCAGGGGAATCGAGTCCACATCAATGGGGTGAGGCTCGTATTCTTCTATAGAATGCAGGACTTTTATCATGTAGTTATGTGACTCTTTCCACGCATTGAGGAAATTGGAAATGGGAATCATTGTTGCGCTCTGGGCTTCGTATGGGTCGTAAATGCTAACGGCATCATCGTCAATGCCTGTAACAACAACCGCATGGTTTGTCAAGTCTTCAAGGTCAACTTCTTCTGCATACAGTTTCTCACGGTCAACACCAACCATCACGTCACAATCTTCCGAGATGGCTTGCCGAATGTCATCAAGCGAAGAGTCAAATTTGCGGTTGATCAACAGTCCAGAGTATGCCAACAGATTTCCTAAGCAATAAAGCGGTGTGCCTTCCGGCTTCAGCCAACCTTTTCGTCTTGCAGCATCGAAAAGCGACTCCTTATTATATATAATATGGTGGTGATTCAGTATGTAGATTTCGCAAAGCACAGCACAGATATTCTCGCCACCTAAAGCAGCCATCTGGAGCATGGGCAAGACATCGTCAGACATCGACGGCTGATTGTAAACAAGTGGTATCTCCTTGTCAGTCTGCACGGCAATACTCAGGACTTCCTGCAACTCCTTATCCGTCTTCATTGCCTGAAGAATCCGCAGGGTTTCCTCTTTACTGGTGTTACCTTCCAGAAAAGCAGCCAACAGTTCATCGGATATGATGTCTTTATTTGCCATATTCTTTAATGTCGTTAAGGGCGATTCGTATCAGCTGTGTTATACTGCGCCGTTTGATGTTATATAGGTTCGCTGTTGTAATGTTCATCTCCTGTGCCAGCACCTCCGGTTCACAGTCTTCAAGAATGAGCCGACGGATGACTTCTACATACCGTTTAGTCGGCATCGCCTCGAAGAGACGCTCCATATCGTATTCCGCTGTCGAGTCTGACTGGGATTCCGTAGCAGAACCTTGTCCCTCATAAGGAGTCTCCTGAGCGCGGTCTTCTATCATTAGGGAACGCTTCTTAATAAAAAAGCGAACGGCCAGCACTTTCAACCAAATATAAATACTGCTGCGATATTGAAAATGGCGTAACTTGGAAGCATCGTCCTCCATGAGATATGAATATAGTTCGTTGACCATTTCGTCATATTCTACCTCATAATTGAAGACAGACCTCATGACACTATAAAACAATGGTCGGCATTTGACAAAGAAGAATTCCTCCGTGATGCGGTTGTCACGGGCAATGAGTGCTTTTATGATTTCTTGCTCTGTCATATTTACGTTTTAGTAAGAACTTGGCGACAAAATTACAAATATAATTCGAATATCCCAAATTTTTCCTAAAGTTTGCTGCATTACACATTTTGTGTAACACATTTTGTGTAATCAAAAATAATTCGTAACCCGAAAATTCCGGCAGTTTATCAGATAGCGGTAGCAGGTTGAAGCCGCTATAGGGCTGCTGTTTCAGGATGTTCTCACGCAGGAAGAGCATCTTGTTATGACTGCAGCAGTCGCAGAGCATAATCTATCACTGTCATATCATCAATCAATCCGAGACCAGATACATCATCGTGGATAATATCCTCGTCATCGAAGAAATAGGTCAAAGCCCACTGTGCCATTCGTTTCCTGTCGGGATCATCATCCTTCTTTAGTATCGAAAACAATGTTGTGACTTTACCCTTCAACTGAGGATATAACGCTTCATCGCGCATATTCTTCAAGAACGCAGCGTACAGCCTGTCCAGTTCCTCTTCAGAAATACAACTGCCCATAATCTGATCCATAGCTTCTTGGAAAGTCGCCTCTGACTTTGGCTGTTGTATCAACTGTTCATAAGCATTCAAATTATCGTCATCACCATCCTGTTGAAGTGAAGTACAGAAATCCAGGAAAGGTCTGATAGGAGCAAGCTGCTCTCCCAGGTTCGTCAATCCCTGAATATATCCGGTCAGTGTCAATGACAGGGAAGAACGCATGATAGCGACTATCTCGTCGTCAGTTAAATTGTACTCCCCTGTGTCAAGCCCATCCAATGCTTTCTTTACCAACTCATGCTCAACGCCACCCCTTTTATCAAGAACCAGCAATAATATAATCGGAGCGACGGCATAAGCAACATGGTAGGTATCATCGTCATAGACATTCCAATCACTACTTTGACCGTCTATTTTCATTTGAGCCTTCATCAAGGTCATTTCAAAGGCTTTACAGAACTGCTCCGCAGCATATCTTACGGTACCGAATTTTGATTTCATCAACAGAGACTCACCCAAAATGGCGATGCCTTCAGCCCTGTAATGATTGAACACCTGAAGAGTTCTAAGTAGAGCGATATTTGAATTCTCTTCTTGGTGGTTAAAACTGCCGCTACCTTCAGCGATGTCATTCCGGATGATGTCAAACAGTTTATGGCTGTTTTCAAGCATCAGTTTATCGGCAGCATGGAACATCTCATGGATTACCGTACTCTTAAGCAGAGTCAAGTCTTCATGATTTAGCAAGGTCTTGACCGTTATTTCGCGAATGGTGAACACTGCAGAGTTCGCCTGGCTCAACGCTACGTTATAGCTTGCCAGTCTTGCAGCGCTCTCACCCCTCAACTCTTCACGGTCACTGATTGCCATATTGACTGTAATAGTTTCCGGCAGAGGTTTGTCTAATACATCCACAAACACTCTGTGTGCGGTATCCCTGAACTCTGTACGGATTTCCTGCTTTGCCTCGATGCGTTGTTCCTTTGAATAACCGTCCATCATAAGAGCGGTATCAAGTCCCTGGTCGTCTCTGATGAAGATGTTCATATTGTTTTTTGGTTTTATTAGAGAAACGGTTTAAAAATACACTGGGAAAAATGAGCATCAACCGAAATACTGAATAGTCAGCATGGTGATGTCATCAGGCAGATTGATACCTTCCGTATAACTGGTGATACTCTTTTCAATTTGGCTCAATAGTCTGTCGGGATTCATGCGGCGGATAGATGCCAATTGGATGTTCAAACGTTTCTGTCCCCACTGCTCCTTGCGATGGTTCTCTGCTTCGGTCAGACCATCGGTATATAAGAAGAGCGTACTCATCTTTTCAAGTATTGTCTGCTGTTCTTGATAGGGGGTATCCTTATTGACACCTATTCGATTATTCGATATTACTTCAAGTTCACTGATGCCTGCAGCAGTGAGGAGTTTGGGAGCATGCATTCCTGCATTGCAGAACTGCATGGTTCCTGTCGTCAGGTCAATAATACCTCCAAACAACTTAACAGTGGTTTTATCATCGTTCATCTTGCAGATGAGCCGGTTGACCTCGGAGATAATCTGAGCAGGATTTTCCTGATGTTGCGCTGATACACGGAAGGCACTCCTGACCATAGCCATCAGGAGGGCAGCAGGAGCTCCCTGTCCGGACACGTCACCAATGCAGTAGAACAAACGTTGCTTATCAATGAAACAGTCGTAGAAGTCACCTCCCATCTCTCTCGCATTCACCATTCTGGCAACGACATGAACCTTGTCGTTATGAGGCAAGTCTCCACTTTCAGAAGGTTGCATAGCATCCTGAACATCACCAGCCTGTTCCAGTTCACTACCCATGCGACGAACCTCCTGTTCTGTACGTTGCAGTCGACGGAGTCCCACGAGAGATCGAACGACAATTACAATGAGCAGCAGTAAGGCTACCGTATGCATAAGAAGAACTATCAAACGGGTTGCACGCGTCTTCGCATCAATATCCTTGTTAGGACAGATAGTCGTCAAGTTCCACCCCACTTTCCCTACTTCCGAACTGAACACAAGGGCGTCGTTTTCGCTGACGTTTTCTCGCGTATTTAATATATGATGACCATTCTTGCTAATCAAAGTAGCGTAAGAGTGCGGGTAACCCTCCACGCCATCAATGGCTTTTGTCAGGCTCTCCACAGGAATATTTGCAGCAAGGACTGCAATGAGTCTGCCTTGACGGTCAGTAACTGGATAAGAATAGGTTACGAGTAACTTGCTTGAGCCTCCTTTCTCAACGTAAGGTTCGCTCCACTGGGATTTGTGGTCGCTTGCAGGATTGCTGTACCATGGTTCGTCTATATATCCTATGAGCAATCGACGATTGTAACGTTCTCCTACTCTGAAGGTGCAGGGTGCGAAAAGGCTATCTTTCTGAGGCGAATAGTATCCTTTACTAAAAGCAACAGCACAACTCTGTATGATAGGGTTCTCCTTCAAGACACGATAGGTGATGTCATACATCATTTCCGGCATATCTGTATTCTGCAACACAGCGAAGCCCATGGTATTGACAGCTGTTTCTATGCTTGTAACTTCAGTTTCAATCTGCTGGCAGGAAATGGATAAGTCACTCTTGGCACTTTGTGTCGCTGCAGCAACTATGCTGTTACGCATATAGAAATACTGGATGAATGCTGCTGCAGTCATCAATATGGCAGCAATGATGATGATGACAATATCCTTGTTGCTCATCAGGCGTTTTGTGTTATTGGTATTGCTCATATTTACTAATTTTATCATAATCACATCAAAATGCGGTTACAAAAATAAATACTTTTTGCGAAACCACAAAAGGAAGGAGAAAAAAAATTGCAGAAATTGTTTATTGGCTTTGCATATTTCAGAGAAAATGCGTACCTTTGCAGGCGCAAATGAACAGAAGGAAGATGAGGTAGCTAAAAATCCGCTTCGATAAGCAATGTGTAACAAGAGGACCGGAAGGTCTGAAACACTGGTTCCGACAGGGGCCGGCGGAAGCGTTCTTTATATTATTGTTACACTAAAAATTATCTGATTTATGAGAAGAAGTAATCGACGAACCAGCGCGGTTCGTCCAAGGATTCCGTATCGGGTATGCAGATGCTTACCCAACGGTGTGGTGACTCATCTGGAGGCACGACTGCTGAAGGAACTTGTAAACCGAGAGGTTCATCCCATCCGCTGTGCGGAGAGCTGTAAACGGAAGTTCATGAAAGGGGCGAGACTGGGTGACCTCTGCGCAGAGACGGGGCATTTCTGGTGGGCTATGAAGGTATGGCGATACACGGCAATGCTCATTGAGGACAAGGACTACGAGGACTGGTGCGACGTGTGGTTCGACAATGAACGGGTGCGGCTGAGGGATGTCATCTCGGAAACAGAATGTGAGCTGCTGTCCAGACGGTGCAGTGACCTGTGGAGAGCACTCGGATTTCCTGAGTACGCCTGGTGGGACGAGGAATGGGAGCAGCTGGCGAGCAAGTACTTCGGAACGTACTATTACGCCTTGTTCGCCTACAAGTACGACGGCTACTATGACGAGACGCCTGCTGAGTATGAGGCGGAGATGAAGGCACTCATGAAAGTGCAGGAGACGGCAACCCTCTTCCGTGATGGACAAGGCGACTGGCAGCCGCAGCCGGTATTGGAATAGCCAGACAAGTGATGCCGCCCAATTGGGCGGCATCACACTTATGCGCTGACACCATAGTCTTTGCGGTCGGTCGTGCCTTCATAGAGGTTGTATGCCTCGTCAATAAAGAGCACGTTCCCTCTCGCTTCTTCCAAGACAGCCTTCATGTTCTCTTCGGTCTCCCCAATATAACGACCAACGAGTCGGGTGCGGTCGGCACAGATTACCTCGCCTTTAGAGAGCAGACCAATTATTGGAATGGGTATGGTAAAGATATGATGAAGCTTTGAAAACAAAGTAAAATTGGTCTGAAAGCAATTTTTTTTGTGACGAATCCTATATTTTTGGCGGAAAGCAACGCTGTTTGCTAAAAATTTACTAACTTTGTAGCCATATTGTAATAAGGTATAATCTTGGCAATGATGGCGAAACTATCTGTACCCACCTGCAACCCAAACAACTCTTAGACCGTATGCGTTCTGTCTGCAAGGGAAAGTCGGAGTACGATAAAGAACTGTGCAAGCTTTTCAATGAATAGATACGATGCAACGCCAGATACGCCGTGAGCCACAGCTCAATCGTCAGATGGCCATGAATGGCGAGGCACGAGCATTGAAACAACAATTACAAGCATTAAAGAAACAGTTAGAAGACAAGACATGACAGATTTGCAAAAGAAATACGTCAAAGCAGATGACAACAACCGCTTACTTTCGGCATACCGTCCGCTGCCACCAGAGACCCTGAAGTCGCTGCGTGAGTACTACCGTGTGGGACTGACTTATACGAGTAATGCGCTGGAGGGCAATAGCCTGACAGAGTCTGAGACCAAGGTCGTGATAGAAGACGGACTGACCATTGAGGGCAAGCCACTTCGTGACCACTACGAGGCAGTCGGTCATGCTAAAGCATACGATTACATCTACAATATCACCGAGAAAGAAGGGTTGACAGAAGAGGATATTCTGAGTCTGCACCGACTATTCTATCAGCAGATTGATGCCGAGAAAGCGGGTCATTACCGCAATGTGAAGGTTTATATTAGCGGCAGTCGCTATGCGGTAGCAGCCGTCTCAAAGATACCTGCTGAGATGCGAAAGCTGGTCAAATGGTACAATGAGAATGAGAAGAGTCTGCACCCTATTGAGTTGGCTGCAACCCTCCACCAGCGTTTCGTGTTTATCCACCCCTTTGTCGATGGTAACGGGCGAGTGGCTCGTCTGCTGATGAACCTCGCCTTGTTGCGTAACGGTTTTACCATCGCCATCATTCCTGCCATCCTGCGCCATGAGTATATTTATTCGCTCGAAACGGCCCATACCCGTCCAGAGGTGTTTGTCGATTTCATTGCCGATCGAGTGATAGCCACCCAACTCGACCTGTTACGACTGATGCGGGAAGAGGATGATACTGTAAATGATACTGTAAATGATACTGTAAACGCTACCGATGCCCATCAGCTCTCAAAGACGGAGCAAGCGGTACTCGATGCTATCCATGAGCATCCGACCTATTCATACGAGCAGTTGGCTGCGGAGTGTGGCGTTTCGCGTCCAACCATTGCCAGAACCGTCAAGTCACTACAGACGCTTGCTCGTATTCGCCGTGTCGGTTCTGATAAAACAGGCCACTGGGAAGTTATCTAACAAGATGAATGTCAACATAGAATATAATGAATTAAAGATATGGAACACTTAAAACAAGAAACCGAAAGTGGCGCATTAAGGTTTGCAATCAGTACTATTAAGACTTACTGCTCGTCCGAAGGCTTCGGACTCCTCGTCAGTCGGCTTCGGACTGACCGCGAACCCTAATGGTGGTGTTTGCCTAAGTTCAGTCCATTACACATTTTGTGTAACACATTTTGTGTAATCAAAAATAATTCGTATCTTTGCAGCGTGATACATGACTATATAAATAAAGGTATGGAAAATCCGTTTGTAATCAAGGCGTATGAGTCAAAGGAGCTATTCTGTGACCGTGAATTACCGCTTCTGCATTTCTGAAACAGCACAAGATAGGCACCCCATCCGTATCGCGTCGTCTTGCCGATGCTCTTTGTGAAAAAGGCCTACTTAACGATGATGTTACGTTTGATGGTGTGACATACTCCGTTAGCGACGTATTCCTCTCACGCTGGATGGAACGACTATGACCATTGCTGGGATTTTACGACAGAAGTCATCTTGTCACGGCTTGGTTTCACTTCTTCAACTGCGTGGCGTTATTTCAGATCTTTAGGGTTGATATATCCACAGGAGATGGCTTTCACCACGAGGCTCGCCATGTTGTGGGCTTTAAGTTTTGCAAAGAGTCTTTGACGGTGGCTTTCAACAGTATTCTCAGAAATGTAAAGATGCTGGGCTATCTCTTTTGTAGATAAACCGGCGGCAATTTTTAGTAGGACATCTATTTCCCGTTGGCTTAGCGTGTCGTTCTGTAGCGACAGTTTTTTGTTGTTCAGCTTATATTGATTACAGAAGTATTGCTTCCCCTCGCTAACGGAAATGACGGCTTGTAAAAGGTGTTCCAGTTGTCCTGACTTATACATGACGCCGTCAACTTGTTTCTCTTCCATTTTCCGTACTACCCACATTTCTTCATGGATGGTATTGATGATTATCTTGGCTTTGGCATTGCGTTGGCGTATTTCGTCAATGAGTTGGGAAGCATCTATGTCAGGTAGCTCGACATCAACAATAAAGATGTCATAAGCGTGTGAACTCATGCCATCAAGTAATTGGCGAGCGGTGGTAAATGTGTCAACTCTGCCAGTACCGCACTTGAGCATATAGCTTTTTAGTCCTTCCAACACCACCTCATGGTCATCAATGATGGCCAGTGACAGCTCAGCCAGTTTGTATTTTCTTATATCCTCACACATATACTTAAAATTAAAAGGCGCTTCCCAGTTCACACGACCCTGCTGAATGGCTCTCGACTGCCAGGATTAGGATAATGGAACGGTCCGCGCCCCTTGATGGTGTTATACGCGTTGGTATAAGTCCATTCAAAGGGAAGAACGTCCAACTTACTCCATAATCCTTTATGTGATGAGTTGTCGAGATTCATCAGCATGGAGAAAAGCCGGTAACGCTTTCCTTTATGTTTTGCGTTTGCAAAGATAGGAAATTTTACGTAAATATCATTCATTCGCGAACCGTTATTTTTCATTCTGGCCGCAAATTTATATAAAAAACAGAAATCAGCAATAGTGGAATTCCGTGATTTTTACTTTATGACAAGTTTTACGGCACTTCCAAAAGCACCTTGGCTGAAAGTTATCTCACCCCCTATTGACGCGGCTCTTTGCTTCATGGTGCGTTCCCCAATGCCTTGTCTGCCAGCGGTTTTCCTTGCCTTACCGTCATCGCTGATAATGATACTTGTCTCTTCTTTCGACTTATTCAAACCTACCGCAATAGTCGTAGCATCCGAATGCTTTAGGGCATTGCCCAAGGCCTCTTGTATGATTCGATAGATTTCAAGCGCTTGGTGTGGGGGAATTTCTGACCAGTCAGCATCTGGCGGATTCAGATGGCAACTGATGTCACATGGGCTGGATGCGTCCAGTTCACAGACATAGTGTATTACAACCTCGTCTAAAGTCGTATGTGTAAACTCTGGCGGCATAAGCTCGTGACTGACGCGGCGCACCTGTTCGCGGCTCTCGCTGAGCAGCAGTCTTGCTTGGTCTGTAGAACCCTCAGCATTGAGCTTCATCTCTACTGCAAGGAGTTGATTGCTTACTCCGTCATGCAGTTCTTTGGCAAGCCGGTTCCGTTCCTCCTCCAAGCCCTCAATGTAGCGTTGCAATTCGCGTTTCTTGCGAACATGCCGTTGTCTTAGGGCATAAATACCAAAGACCAGTAATAATGCAGCAATAACAGCGGCACTCCATTTCAAGATACGCAGATTCCTCACGCGTACATATTCTATATGGTGCTGAATGGAGTCCTTGCCAGCTTCGTAAATCTTTACCGTGTCAGGAGGGAGCATAGGGTGTGGCGGCGTTTCCAGATTCCTGCGTATGGAATCTTCTACCGCCTTTACCAGTTGCTGATCCGACTTTTTGCGCAATTCCTTTCTTATCTGTTCTGAATACTTATCCATCAACGTGTCAGTCAGTGCGTTCTGCTTTGCAGCAAAGCGGTAGTCATCATGAAATATTTCTTCCACGTTTCGCCATTGTTCTGCCTGCTCGTAGATGGGCTTCGTAACCTTGTTGAATGCCTTGCGGATATGGTGTTGCTCTACCAGCTCGCAGAGCTTGCGTCCTCTTATCAGCCATTTGTTTTCCATCGATGCCTTTCCTTCAGCAGCATCGGCCGCCAGTAAATAGGTGGCACATCGCAGTGCATCCCCATATTCCTTTTGTTTCAATGCATCATGGTAGCCCTCTTCCATTTCTTTGGTCTTTGTGAAGTCCCCCTTTTCCAGATACATAGGCTCCAAGAGTGTAAGTGAATAGAGTCGTGTGACAGGCATATTGCAATATTTACGCCATTCTAAGACGGCATCGGCATACGCAGACCAGTCAGTCTCCGCATCGTTCTGCCAAATATAGTCTGCGATACAAACGTTAGCAATGATGGCGAGAGAAATAAGATGCTGGTTGTCACCCTTTATGATTTTCTGTTTGATGTGCGGTCGGCTAGTAATGTCTACGATTTTCGCATAGCAGCGCATCAAGGTCATTGTGTCTCTCTTGACAAAAGGCTTTTTTGAGTCCTGCCACGCTTCTTCCAATTCCTGCCATTCGTCGGCATGACAGGGAGCGACAGTTGCTAACAGTAATATCGTCAGAAGGAATAGCATTCGGCATCTTTTCATGTTGCAAAAGTACAAAATCGATTCGATATTCTGTTCCTTTTGATGTAAAAAGTTGTAAAATGGCGGAAAACCGCTATTGTCAGTATTTTGCAATCTTAGTATCTTTGTAGCCAAAATTCTAACGTAAAACAATTAAAAACTTAAAGACTATGAAGAAACTGAGTTTTATGATGATTGGTGTTGCCCTCCTGTTCGTGGTGGGCTGTGGAAACAAGACGCAACAATCAGAAGATGAAGCTGTCGACAGCACCAACGTGGACTCCACAGAGGTTTCTGTAGAAGAGCAGTCTCAGACAGAAAGTGATAACCAAGTAGGTAGCGTAGGCGACCTTGTCGTTTTTGACCTTAAAGGCAAGGTACAGAAGTGTGTATGGAAAAACAGTAATGGCACTACTGTCTATGCATTTGACGAGCAAGGTAAGTGGGTCGGACAGAATGGCCAGAGGTTGGAAGATGTCTTCTCTGGCGGCATAAAGCGCGACAAGAACGGACGCTTGACGGATGCGGAGGTGGACGGCTATGGCAGCATACATTATGCTTATAATGCTGACGGCAAACCAACTGCTATTGACGAGGATGGTCTTAAGCGTAAACTCATCTACGACACTGATGGCAATGTTGCCAAGGAGATACAGGAACTTGCACCTGAAATGGGTGATGACGAAGGGCAGCCAGAGATTACCACCCTGCAGTTCACATACCTGGAAAAAGACGACCAGGGCAACTGGACCAAACGAAAGAGCAGCAAGGGAACAGAGACAAGAACGATTACTTACTTTAAATGATAGCTTGTTATGAAAAAGAATATTGCGTATAAATTGCTGGCTTTTGTGGCAGCTGTAGTTCTGACATCGTGTGGAAAACAGCAAGACCCAAACAATGAAGTGGAATATCTTCCGTTCCAGGAAAGCAAAGATGGCAAGTGGGGACTTATTAGCAACGAGGGTGAAGTGCTGTTTTCTGAAGAGTTTACTAATGAGCCTACTTACTGTGTCAACGGTCGTTTCCTCGTAAAGAATTCAGACGGTCTGTGGGAAATCTATACTGCGGAGAAGAAGCCTGAAAAGATTGGTGGTGAATACCTACAAGCTGGTTTGTTTTATGAGGATGTTGCTCCTGTTGTTGAGAAAGGAAAGCCCATACAGTTTATTGACAAGGATGGTGATGTCAAGGTAACTCTTGATAAATTGAACGGGAAATCTGTAGAACTATGTACGAACTTCAGTAATGGCTTGGCACTGGTAAAAGTTGGCGAATACTGGGGTGCCGTCAATAAAAGCGGAAAGGTAGTAGTCGAGCCTGAGTATCTCCATCTTATCATAAATCCAGACGGAAGGATGCTTGGTTTGAACAAGCGATACAAGGATGCCAATGATGAGAAAAAATATGAATATACCTGCCTCAGCAAAAGCGGTAAAGAGATTGGTTCTTTGAAAATGGTCAAGATAAACTCATTACGTGTGGTGCAAACAAGCTATCGTACACAAGATCTTTTCGTTGATGACGGCATTGTGGTGTCGGCAACCAAAAACGACAAAGACGTGGAAGGTATCATAGGCATGGACGGAGAGTGGGTGATGAAACCCAGCGATAAGTTGTCACAATTTAAGGATCTGCGTGGTGACCACATGACATTTATAGGCTCTGACGGATATGGATTGATAGGCAAAGATGGTGAAGTCCGCATCAGGCCAAAATTCTTCCATTTATATTTTGTGGATGACAAGATTCTTGCAGGAAAGAAAGAGCGCAGCGGCGGATACAAACTGTATGATTTGGAAGGTGAAAAAATCAGTGACGAAGAATACGAGGCGATTTACACCTTCCATAAGGGTGAAGACTATACCATTGCAATGATAGGCAAGGCAGACTACGTTCTGTTGGACCGCAAGGGAAAAGAGAAGAAAATAGATACGGATATATATAATATAGGTGTGGGGAGTGAACCCAACTTCGTCTTTGAAGGTGACTATGTAGACATTGGCGACATTGTCAGTGGACTGAAGATACAGAAGAACGGATTCATAGGACTCACGCTTGACATGAAGGCTCCTCAAGCTATTGAGACGGTAGCAAAATTACCTAACATACGCAATTTCATAAATGGTGCGGCTAAGCATAACACCTATGGCGAATACCTCACCGCCGATATGAAATTCGGTAAAGGACTGGTAGATATAGAGATTGCAAAGGATGGCCTCATCAAGACCACCCGCACACGCAGCGGATGGTTCACATACACCGATTACGAGTGGAGCGACCAACCCATCTCCCGCTATCAGGTTTATATCAGTTCTGATCGCACAGAGCAGTTAAAGGGACAGATGAAGAAAGTATATACGGAGATTGCCAATGAAGTAAAGAAGCAGGGTAGTGTAATCAAGGAAGGCAAGAATGCCGTTGTTGTCAATACTGGTGGCAATAGTTACTACTATGCTTTCCTGACCGGCGAGCGGGTATATCTGTGCTATGGAAAATTCAATCCAGACAGTCTGCAAGTCAGAGAATACGATAATGTGACAGAGGAAGACCCCATCGTGCCAGGCAAAATAGGGGAAGTACTCGAGGTAGATAGCGACTCCATAGCTATAGACTCCACTGTAGTGAGCTACTGATAAGATTTTGAGACACACGGGGCGATTCAAAGCGAACCTCGTGTGTCTCGCTTGAAGAGCAGAGAGTCAGGAACAATATTGTGTGAATTAAAAAGTTGATATTATGAGAAAAGTATTTTTTGCAATTACAGCATTGGCATTGTCATATTTTGTCAATGTGCAGGCACAAGATCACCTTACGTTTATGGGCGTTGAAATGGGTCAGCCTGCCAGTAAGATAAAAGCTCAGCTGAAGAGTAAAGGTTTTGTAGTCGGTCAGTATAACATGGAAGGGGTAGTAAATGGAGTTAAGGCAGATGTATGGGTTGACGATGACGGTAAAACAATTATGGTAAATGAGCAGAAGACATATAGCAAGCAGAGAGCCACTCAACGTATCAATACTCTTAAGGCTGCCTATCTGAAGCAGTATGGAGGTGAAGCTAAACGGATGGATGTCTATGCAGGGTTTGGAACAAAGATAACCACTGACTGCGGCACCATTGAGATAACATGCCACGATGATGATGAAGTAAATGGCTCGAGTGGTATCTATGCCCTTAACTGTAAGTTTGTTGACACGGGGCGCAAACAAGTTCCTAAAA
>ERZ842401.277-NODE-277-length-71524-cov-14.306916_pt1 | contig 71524 bp, 62 predicted proteins | sample MGYA00521270_ERZ842401 | MGnify/ENA primary metagenome ERZ842401 (study PRJEB31892, sample SAMEA3878208) | bioreactor metagenome | biome: Moose rumen | place: Sweden | collected 2011-10 | study: EMG produced TPA metagenomics assembly of the PRJEB12797 data set...
AAGGCCGAGGACTGCAAATCCTTTATCCTCAGTTCGATTCTGAGTGTCGCCTCCAAAATGAAATCAAAGCCTTCTCCGCATGGGGAAGGCTTTTGTTGAAGTGGCAGGATAAATATTGTAAAATATGAGAAGTGTTGTGATTTAATAAGGAGGCTTTGCCATGTCCTTGCAGGATAAAGATTTAGACAAAGATTTAATTGAAGAAAAAGTCAGCAGCGAGCAGGTATTTGACGGCAACCTGCTCAAAGTATACCGCGATACGGTGAACCTGCCCACGGGCAAAGAAGCCTATCGCGAATGGATAAAGCATCCCGGCGCTTCGGCAGTGCTGCCGGTACTGGATGATGGACAGGTCATCCTCGTCAGGCAGTATCGTTATCCGATAGGGCGCATTACGCTGGAAATTCCGGCCGGCAAGCTGGATGCTCCCGATGAAGACCCACTGCTCTGTGCGACCCGGGAACTATCCGAGGAAACAGGCTACGAAGCGGAAAGAATTGAAAAGCTGACCACCATTGCCACTACGGTGGGCTTTTCCAATGAATACATTCACATTTACGCGGCTCATGGGTTAAAAGCTGGTCAGCAGCATACCGATGAAGATGAGTTTATCAATGTGGTGAAGATGCCGCTTAAAAAGGCCGTGGAGCTGGTTCTGTCGGGTGAGATTTACGATGCCAAATCCGTGGCGGCCATCCTGCTGGTGGAGAGGTCAATGAAAAATAACTGACATGTCAGCCTGACTTGTCAATGACGGAGGATAAATATGTTTGATTTTAGCTTGATGTCGATTGTGGCCGGCCTGCCGGGGCTGATTATCGCCATGGTGGTACATGAATATGCCCATGCTCAGGTAGCGGTGTGGCTCGGTGACTTTACGCCGCGGCTGATGGGAAGACTGACGTTAAATCCCAAGGCGCATATTGACCCCATCGGCATGCTGATGCTCTTTTTGGTGCATTTTGGCTGGGCTAAGCCGGTGCAGATAAATCCGCGGAACTTCAAAAATCCCTCGCGTGATGATATTCTGGTGTCGCTGGCAGGTCCGGCAGCCAATTTCCTGACGGCCTTTCTGGCGTTGGCAGCCCTGCTGGCTTACAGCCGTATGGGCGGCGATATGACCCGAGGCGTATATGTTGTCTTTCAGATGATTATCGAGTTCAACATCGGCTTTGGCATCTTTAACCTGATTCCTCTGCCGCCTTTGGACGGTTCGCATGTACTGATGCAGCTGCTGCCCCGGGATTTGGCCTATAAGCTGGCCGGTCTGGAACGGTACAGTTTTTTGATTTTGATTGTACTGCTGATGACACCGGTGCTGAGCATGATTCTCATCCCGTGCCGCGCGCTTGTCTGGCAGATATTCACGCTGCTGCTGAGCCCTTTTTTATGATGTAAATGGAAGATTATAAGTTTAAGCTGGATGCTTTTGAGGGGCCGATGGACCTCCTGATGCATCTTATTGAAAAAAACAAGATTGATATTTACGATATCCCCATTGCCGAACTTACCCGGCAATATCTGGATTATCTGGATAAGTTCCGGGAGTTTAATATGGAAATCGCCAGTTCCTTTTTGGTGATGGCGGCGACGCTTCTGCAGATAAAATCCCGGATGATGCTGCCCAAGCCGCCAAGGGAGGACGAGCCTCAGGAGGAAGACCCCCGTCTGGAGCTGGTACAGCGGATTTTGGAATACCGTAAGTTCAAGCAGGTTAGTCAGGTACTGGGAGATATGGCCGGGGTGCAGGAGCGTTTTGTGGCTCGTGAGCCCATGGAGCTGCCGGTACATCATCTGCCCCCAGGCAATCTTTCCCTGCGGCAGCTGGTTGATGCTTTCCGCACGGTGCTGTCGGTGAAAGCGGAAATCTCCATTCCCAAGGCGCTGGTAGAGCCGGAGGCCTTTAACATCAAGGACAAGATGGAGGACATCATTTTGCTGTTGGGGCGGAGCCGGGGACGGCTGCTTTTTTCGGAGGCTTTTCGCACCGGCTCCCGTGGTGAGCTTATCGTGACTTTTTTGGCACTGCTGGAGCTGATGAAGCTGCGCACGGTGACGGTCAAGCAGCAGCGTTCATTTGCCGAGATTTATATCTGTGTCCGGGAGGAGGAACAGGATGCCTGAGACAAAACGGGCTGAGATTGCCGAAACGGGAATGGTGGAGGCGGTGCTGTTTGCAGCAGGAAATCCCGTACCTGTAAAGGAACTGGCTGATATCATGCAGCTGGATGTGCTGGGCACACAAAATCTCCTGACCCGTTTGCAGCAGGAGCTGGACGAGCGTCATAGCGGACTGACCCTGCGTCAGGTGGCCGGCGGCTATCAGCTGGCTACACGGCCCGAGGCCTTTGCTACGGTGGAACGGCTCAGTCAGGTGGTGGACAGAAAGCTGTCGGCACCTACGATGGAGACTTTGTCCATCATTGCCTTTAAACAGCCTATTACCAAGGCGGAAATAGAGCAGATTCGCGGTGTGCGGATTGAGCGTGCCCTGCAAAAGCTGATAGAATTGGAACTCATTGCCGAGGTGGGGCGCAAGCAGGTACTGGGACGGCCGATTCTCTATGGCACTACGGATACTTTTTTGCGGTGCTTTGGCATCAATACGCTGGAGGATTTGCCGCAGCTGCCAACTACGGAAGAGGCAGTGGCAGCTCTTGATAATGAACAGATGATGTTATTTCAGGAGGTTCAGCAGCTGCAAAACGGCGAGGCTGGTGCGGAGCCGGAAAATATTGAGACTGATGAAGATATTTAATATTTTGGAGGAAATATTTTGGTAGAGTTATTGGCTCCTGCCGGGAGCCGTGAGGCACTGATTGCCGCAGTAGAAAGCGGTGCTAACGCCGTATATTTGGCCGGAAGCCAGTTTGGCGCCCGGGCTTACGCAAATAACTTTGACGAGGATGGCCTGAGGGAGGCCATCCATTTTGCACATTTACGCGATGTGCTGATAAATGTGACGGTAAATACCATTGTGGATGATGCCGAAATTCCGGCACTGCAAAATTACTTGCGCTTTTTGCGTGATGCCGGTGCTGATGCGGTGCTGGTACAGGACTTAGGCGTGGCCAGAATTGCCCGGGAAGTGGTGCCGGACATGCCGCTGCATGCCAGTACCCAAATGACAGTACACAGCCTTGAAGGCGTTCTGGCCTTGCAGCAGCTGGGTTTTACCAGAGTGGTACTGTCCCGGGAACTGTCATTGCAGGAAATAAGCCATATATGTGCCAACTGTGATGTGGAGATAGAAGTTTTCATGCACGGGGCTCTGTGCGTGTGTTATTCGGGGCAGTGCCTGATGAGCAGCCTGATTGGCGGACGCAGCGGCAACAGGGGACGCTGTGCCCAGCCCTGCCGCCTGCCCTATACGCTGGTGGATGAAAACGGCCATGATGTACTCGGTGACAAGGCCGGAAATTATCTGCTGTCGCCCCGTGACCTCAATACCATTGATGTGATTCCCGACCTCATCAGGGCCGGGGTGGCTTCCTTAAAGATTGAGGGCCGCATGAAACGGCCTGAGTACGTGGCAACGGTGGTGGGCACATATAGAGCCGCCATTGATAAATACCTGTCAGGGGAAAAGTATACTGTGGCGGAAAGCGCCCGGGATAATCTGGCACAGATATTCAATCGCGATTTTACTACGGCGTATCTTGTAAACCGTCCCGGCAAAAATATGATGAGCGACAGGCGTCCCAATAACCGCGGCCTGCTGATAGGCCGGGTGCTTGGCTATGACTGGGACTGCCGTCTGGTGACGGTGAAGCTGAGCGGCAGGCTGGCTGTTGGCGACCAGGTGGATTTCTGGGTAAAAGTCGGCGGCAGGGTGACGGCAACAATAAATGACATGTCAAATGTCAAAGGTCAAAAACTGGAAACAGCAGAGGCTGGTGACACGGTACGCTTTACCATTCCGTCGGCGGTTCGTGACCATGACCGTGTCTTTAAGGTCTATGATGCCCGGCTGATGGAGCAGGCTAAGGAAAAGTACGCCAGCGGTGCGCCTTTACGGCGGATTCCCATTAGGGCAGAGGTAAAGGCTGCCATCGGTGAGCCCCTGACGGTGGTTTTGCGTGACAGTCAAGGCCATAGCGGTACGGGGCGCACGGAGTTTATCGGCTTGGCGGCGAAGAAACGGCCTCTGACGGAGGAAGTAATCCGCAAGCAGGTGGACAGGCTGGGAACCACGGTTTATGAACTGACGTCTTTGCAGACGGAAATTCAGGGCGAAGTGATGGTGCCCATGAGCGAAATCAACGAGGCACGGCGGCAGGCGGCGGAAGAACTGGATGCCCAAAGGCTGGCCAGTTACCCCCTGCGTGTGGCTGAGCCGGTGTGCCTTAAGCCTGAGCCATGGGGGCAAAAACAAAACAGTCCGCGGCTGATGGTGGCGGTAGATACGCTCGCCAAAATGCGGGCGGCGCTTGACGGCGGTGCTGATGGCATCATCTTTGGCGGCGAATCTTATGAACATGAAGCCATTACGGTGCTGGAATACGAAAAGGCCTGGCATTTAGCTAAGCAGGCTAAAGTACGTCTGGATTTTAACCTGCCCCGGATTATGAAGGATGATTTCCAGCCATTCTTTGAAAAATTGCTGACTGCGGCGAAAAAATTCCCTCCGGCAGCGGTGCATGTCCATAATATTGCTCAGGTGGCAATGGTGAAAAGGTTGACGGATTTTGCCATTCATGCGGATTACTCCCTGATTGCCTATAACAAAAGCACGCTGGCTTTTTTCAAGGATTACGGCATAGCTTCTGCCACCCTGTCGCCGGAACTTACCTGGCAGCAAATGGAAAAGCTGGCGCAAAAAAGTCAGCTGCCGCTGCATGTTATTGTCCATGGCAGGCTGGAACTGATGGTGTCCGAATACTGTGTGACGGGCAGTTTTCTTGGCAATGTGGACAAAGGCGCCTGCGGACATCCCTGCACACGGGGCCGCTATGCGTTGAAAGATCGCAAGGAAGCGCTGTTTCCGCTGCGCATGGACCAGTTCTGCCACATGCACGTGCTGAACAGCAAAACGCTGTCCATGCTGCCCCATGCCATGAAATTCAAGGCGGCAGGGATTAAGACCCTGCAGATTGAGGCCAAGGCAATGGCAGAAGGAGAAATAACAGCCGTTGTCAGGGCTTACGAACAGGCGATGAAGCTGCCTGTGGATATTGACGAGGCGCAGGAAGCAGCGTTAAAGGCCCGGGAGGGCAATGACATTACCAGAGGTCATTTTTTCCGAGGAGTTTTATAATACATGGAACAAGAATCCTTTGAAATACTAGAATATGAGAAAATCACGGCGATGCTGGCTGAGCAGGCAAGCTCGGCTTTAGGCAAGGAAAAAGCGCGGAAACTCTGCCCTAGCTCCGATTATGAGGAAGTCAGCCAGTGGCAGGACGAAACAGGCGAAGCTATGAAGGTCAGCTCCTTTGCCGCGCCGCCGCTGGGCGGCATCCGCGATATCCGCCATATTTTAAAAAAGGCCGGCAAGGGTGCTGTTCTGGAACTGGAAGAACTGCAGAATGTCATGAGCATTATGTATGCCATGCGCACGGTCAAATATTTCTTCCGCGATTTGGAGATAGAAGCGCCGCTTTTAAAAGAGTGGGCCAGAGGGCTGGAAATTTTAGGCCAGCTGGAGCGCAACCTGAACAATGTCATTGATGAACATGGCAATATGCGCGAAGATGCCAGCGTGGAACTCAGGCGGATTCGCCGGGAGCTTAAAGCCTCTCAGGTGCGCATCAAGGACAAGATAAATAACATTCTCCATGACGGCGCATATCAGAAGATGTTTCAGGATGCTATTGTCACCGTCCGAGATGAACGCTATGTCATCCCCATAAAGGCCGAGTACCGGGCGCATTTCCCGGGGCTGATTCATGACCAGTCGGCCAGTGGTTCCACCCTCTTCATTGAACCCATGGCGGTAGTTGAGCTGAACAATGACGTTAAGCAGCTCACATTGGCAGAAGAGCAGGAAATACAGCGGATTTTACGGCAGCTGTCCGGGGAAATCAGCCGGGAGCGCGAAACACTAGCAGCCAACAGCGAGATTCTGGGAGAGCTGGACTTTGCCTTTGCCAAGGCCCGGCTGGCCGCGAAAATGAAGGCCGTGCGTCCGCTGATTAACGAAGAGGGGCATACCAGCCTGCAAAACGCCCGTCATCCGCTGATTCCGGCTGATAAGGTAGTGCCGACCAGCATTGCCATCGGCAGGGATTACAGCATGCTTTTGATTACCGGCCCGAATACCGGCGGCAAGACCGTCACGATGAAGACGCTGGGGCTGATGGTGCTCATGGCCCAGTCGGGGCTGTATCTGCCGGTGGAGCAGGGCTCGGAAATTGCCTTGTATCAGAATATCTATGCCGATATTGGTGATGAGCAGAGCATTGAGCAGAGCCTTTCCACCTTTTCGGCTCACATGACTCATATCGTGCGGATTCTGGACAAGGTGGAAAGTGATGACCTGCTGCTACTGGACGAGCTGGGGGCAGGAACTGACCCCGAAGAAGGGGCGGCGCTGGCCATGGCTATTCTGGAAAAGCTGCTGGCCGTAAGGGCTGCGACCGTAGCCACGACCCATTACTCTGAGCTGAAGACCTTTGCCTACACCAGAGAAGGCATCGAAAACGCCTGTGTGGAATTTGATATTGAAACCTTGCGGCCTACTTACCGCCTGCTGATTGGTATTCCCGGTGCCAGCAATGCCTTCGCCATCAGCCGCCGTCTGGGACTGGCCGAATCCTTAATCATCAGGGCTCAGCAGCTGGTGAAGGCTGACCATGCCCAGTTTGAAAATGTCATCAATCAGCTGGAAAATGAAAAGATGATGTATGAACAGCGCAATGCTGATATCGCTGAGCGTCAGGCGCAGGTGAAAAAGCTGGAAGAAAAACTTTTGCAGGCAAAGGAAGAACTGAGCAAAAGAAAGGGCGACATCCTGCGCAAGGCCAAGGACAAGAGCGCTGCGCTTATCCGGCAGACAAGACGGGAATCGGAGGAAGTCATCAGCCAGCTGAAAGAGCAGTTTGACGATATGGGCATCAAGGCCAGGCAGCAGGCTATTGCCGATGCCCGAAGCCGCTTGAATGAGGCTTCGGCCAAGGCTAATCCGGGCATCATGGCGCAAAAAGGCGTGGGGCAGCGCATTGACCTGAGCAAAATTCGTGTCGGTGATACGGTCTACGTGAAAAAACTTGACCAAAAGGGCACGGTTATGGAAATTCAGGGCAAGGATCTGACCGTACAGGTAGGCGCTTTGCGCACGAAAATCAAAGCCAATGCCTGCACCTTTATCGCGCATAAAGTTGAGGATAAAAAGCCGGCGGCCAGTACGGGCAGCCGTAAAAATTCGGCTTCAGGTGCCTTCCTGCAAAAGACAGCCAATATCGGTCGGGATATCGACATCCGCGGCATGATGGTTGATGAGGCAGAAATGGTGCTGGGCAAGTTCATTGATGATGCCATAATCGCCGGGCTGTCGCAGGTGCTGATTATTCATGGCAAGGGCACGGGCGCTCTGCGCAAAGGGGTTCATGCCTATCTTAAAAGTCATCGCAATGTATTGTCCTTCCAGTTTGCTGACATAAATGAGGGCGGCACCGGTGCCACGGTGGTGGAATTAAAATAAATGCGTAAGAATCTTTTGGGGCGGATTAGAAAAAATCAGCCCTTTACTTTTTGGGAACTGGTGACGCTGACATGGCAGCTCAGTGTCCCTGCCATCATGGCTAAAATCACCACGGTGATGATGCAGTATATTGATGCTTCCATGGTGGGCATGATTGGCGCCGGGGCGGCCGCCGCCATTGGATTGGTAAATTCAACTACATGGCTTATCGGCGGCGTGACCTTTGCCATGTCCATGGGCTACACCATTCAGCTGGCGCATGCCATCGGCGCCGGTGAGGATGTAAAGGCGCGCAGTCTCGTAAGGCATGGCCTGTGGGCTGTTGCCTTTTTCAGTCTGGCTATGGGATTGGGCAGTGCGGCTTTAAGCGGCTGGCTGCCCCTTTGGCTGGGCGGAACGGCAGATATTGCAGACGATGCCTCTACCTATCTGGGTATCTATGCTCTGGGCCTGCCCTTTTTGGCGGTGAACTTTGCCGCTGCCTCCATGCTGCAGGCCAGCGGCAATATGAAGATACCCAGCTTGCTCAGCGTCATAATGTGCCTGCTGGATGTAATCTTTAATGCCCTGCTGATTTTCCCGGGGCGTGAGGTAGTTGTGCTGAGACAGCCAATCTGGATTCCCGGCGGCGATATGGGCGTAGCCGGCGTGGCCTTGGGCTCGGTGCTGGCCGAATTATGCTGTATGACAGCCATGCTGTATGTACTGCTGGTAAAATCACGGCAGCTGCATTACCGCAAGGAGCAGCTCCAAGCATGGCAGAAGGAACTGCGCAAGGCAGCTTTGCTGGGGATTCCCATGGGGCTGGAACAAATCGTCATGGGCAGCGCCTATGTGGCCTTTACCTGCATTGTGGCTCCGCTGGGGACTGTGGCGCTGGCGGCCAATTCCTTTGCCATCACCGCTGAAAGCCTTTGCTATATGCCCGGCATCGGTGTGTCCACGGCGGCACAGACTTTGGTAGGGCAGAGCGTCGGAGCCGGACGCGCGAAGCTGGCACAGCGTTTTGGCTGGGTAAGTGCCGCCCTCGGTATGTTTGTTATGCTCGTAATGGGTGTCGTCATGTATATTTGCGCGCCGCAGATGATGGCGCTGCTGTCCGGTGACGCAGCAGTCATCGCCGCCGGTACGCAAATCCTGCGCATCGAGGCATGGGCCGAACCACTCTTTGCCGCCGGTATCATCGTTACCAGTATTTTCCGGGGGGCGGGGGAGACAAAGATGCCTACGGTTTTAAATCTCGTTGCCATGTGGGGAATCCGCATCCCTCTGGCCGTCTTTCTGGCCAGGTTGTATGGGCTGTCTGGTGTATGGGCTGCTATGTGCGTGGAACTCTGTGTCAGAGGGCTTTTGTCTTTAGGCGCATTATATTATCGTGGTGAAGGTTTGTATCTTAAACATGAAAAAAATTTATAAGTTAGGAACTCAAACTTCCCACACCCATAATAGATGAAGTTCCTTGAAAACTGTATATCTCAGAAGATAAAAAAGGCTTCTACATGCAGAATAAGCTAGGACAAGTTCGTGAGGGCTTTTCCAAGAACACCTACTACCGCTTTCTCATGAATCCGCGCACTAACTGGCTTCGCTTTACCACAATGCTGTCCGCGCTAATCATCAATGCGCATATTCGCCCTCTTACATCTGAGAATCGCGATGACTGCTTTGTCATTGACGATTCGCTGTATGAGCGCGCTGGCGTAAAACGTACTATGGAAAAATGGACTGGATGCTAAAATTGTCTGTGTTCGCAACCGGAACAACCGCAAGGACTGTTATCTCTTGAGATATACAGTTTTCAAAAAGCCATTAGGATTTTGTATATGGGAAGTTTGAGTAATTAAATTTCCTGCAAAATTATAGTGATTATGCAACCGTATAGATTTCCTTTATTCGCTATGGATAAGGAGAGGAATGTGTGGTATAATTCATACGTTGCGATTAGTGCGGCAGATTATTTTGGGCACGGCATGCCGTGCCTGTGACATATAGGCGGTGTTTCTCATTAGTAAGCAGGAAGTAACAAATGAAAAAAAATCCAGCAAGGGGGAATCCTTCCTTAAAGGAACCTTTATCCTGACGGTGGCAGGTTTCGTGGTGAAGGTTATCGGCTCCTTGAACTGGATTTTTGTTTCCCGTATCCTGGGAGGCGAAGGTATCGGTCTTTATCAGATGGCCTTCCCGATTTATTTCTTTGCCATGACCGTATCTCAGGCAGGTGTGCCGGTGGCAATTTCCATCATCACGGCAGAACGGGTGGCCTTAAAGGATATCTATGGGGCTAAAAGGGTGTTCCATATCTCCATGGCGCTGATGCTGGCAACGGGTCTGCTTTTTTCTTTCCTGACCTATTTTGCCGCTGACTGGCTTATCGACTGGCAGTTTGTCCGTGACGCTCGTGCCTATAAATCCATAGTGGTGCTGGCACCGACGGTGTTCTTTGTTACACTCTTGGCAAGTTCCCGTGGCTATCTGCAAGGCTGGCAGCGTATGACGCCAACGGCTGTATCCCAGATTGTGGAGCAGATTTTTCGGGTAATAACCATGATTCTGCTGGCGGAGCTGCTGCTGCCATGGGGGCTTGACTACGCTTCTGCCGGTGCCTCTTTGGGCGCTCTGGCCGGTGCGGTTACGGGGCTTATGGTGCTGGTTTACTTCCATTGGAAGCTGGATAAGGACATTGAGCGTGATTATGGCCGTGACTTGCAGCCCTTGCCGGGTAAAGAAGCTGAGCCGGTCTGGTCAATTATCAAGCGGATTTTTAAATTGTCCCTGCCGGTATCGGCCGCCAGCATTATGCTGCCGGTGGTATCCAATCTTGATTTGATGATTGTGCCGCAGCGTTTGGAGGTAGCCGGTTACAGTGTTAATGAAGCTACAGAGTTGTTTGGCTACCTTACGGGCATGGCTGTGCCGCTGGTAAATCTGTCCTGTATTATCACAGCTTCCATGGCCATGAGCATTGTGCCGGCGATTTCAGAAGCCCGGGCCTTGAAGGACATGAAACGCGTCTATAATCAGACGGCGGCTTCTGTGCGTATTTCCAATTTCGTATGTTTCCCGGCCTTTGTCATTGTCTTTGTGCTGGCAACGCCGATTGCCTCGCTGATTTACAATGCGCCGGGGGCAGGACCTGCGGTGATGATTTCCGCAGTGAGTATTATCCTGCTGGGGCTGCATCAGGTATCGACAGGCATCCTGCAGGGCTTAGGCCATCCTACAATTCCCATGGTGAACATGATACTGGCGGCAGCAGCCAAAGTCATTTTGAACTGGGAACTGACGGCTGTCCCCTGGCTGGGCATTATGGGTGCTGCCTGGGCAACAGCGGCTGATATGGGTGTGGCTGCCATTATCAACCTTATTTTTATCTATAAATTCATTGGCTACAGCATAGAAATTCCCCAGCTGCTAAAAACCATCGTATCGGCGGTGATTATGGCGGTGGCGGTGTATTTCTTCTACGATTTCACCATGGCATGGTGGCAGATAGGCGCAGTATCCACCTTTGGCGCAGTTTTCTTTGGCTGTGCTGTGTACATTGCCGTTATGCTCGTGGTGGGCGGCCTTAAGGAAGAAGACCTGCAGCGCATGCCGATGATAGGCCGCGTGGGTATTAGATTCCTGCGTAAAATCGGCGTATTTAAGGCTGAAGAGAAACAGGAGGCGTAAACATTGCAAAAGCTGGTATTGTTTTATAATCCGGTTTCGGGGCATGCAGCTTTCAAAAATAAATTAGACTGGATTATTGAGGCCTTTCAAAAGCGTGATATCCTGATAATTCCCTACCGGACGAAAAAAGATGGCAATGAAGATTTTGCCGCCTTTGTCCGGGAAGTTCAGCCGCAGGGGATTCTGGCGGCTGGCGGTGATGGCACTGTTCATGAGTGTGTAAATATCATCGTCAAAAATGGACTGAAGCTGCCGCTGGGAATTATCGGCAGCGGTACATCCAATGATTTTGCGACCTATCTGAAAATAAATGAGGATATGGAAGCCTATTTTGACAAGATTGCCGCTGGTGATACCTGCCTGATGGATTTAGGCCGTGTCGGTGACAAGTATTTTATCAATGTAGCCAGCGCCGGCATGATGACTTCCATTGCCCATGAGGTTGATGCCCGGCTGAAAAATGCCTTGGGCAAAATGGCCTACTATCTGAAGGGAATCGGAGAAATTCCCAAGTTCCGGGCGGTGCCGCTGCGCATTGAGGCTGACGGTCAGCTTCATGAGGTGGAGGCTTTCCTTTTTGTGGTCATTAACAGCGCAGTGGTTGGCAGTATGAAAAATGTCGCTAAGGATGTTTCTGTCACCGATGGCAGGCTTGACCTGCTGGCCATCAAGAAATGCGGCCTGCATAAGCTGATGGCTGTGACAGCTGACTTAGTCGCCGGCAAGCCGGTTTCGGAAAAGGCTTGTGTCCTGCATTTGCAGGCTGAGAGATTCCGTGTTTCGGCAGCTGAGAAATTGCAAAGTGACCTTGACGGCGAAGCAGGGCCATTGCTGCCCTTAGATATTGAAACCGTACCGGCAGCTATCGCTGTTTATTGTTAAAATGTGTCAAATTTGAAAAAAAATCCCGTTTGTGCTAAAATAAGATTAAGTAAATACACAGGTTATTCTTACTTTTTCTTATTTTAGGGGGTGGGTGCTTGTTACAGATTGGTGATAAGGTGGTCTATCCGATGCACGGAGCCGGGGTAATAGCCAGCATTGAGACGTGCGATGTCTTAGGTGAAGGTAAGTCTTATTATGTTTTGCAAATGCCGTTGGGGGATATGAAAGTCATGATTCCTGCGGATAATGTGGAGCATATTGGTCTGCGCGATGTAATTTCTGAATCGCGTGTCGATGAGGTGCGAGATGTGCTGGGTGATGAGCCGGAACGGCTGCTGGGCACATGGAACAGGCGCTATCACATGAATCTGGAACGGTTGAAAACCGGTGATATCTGTGATGCGGCAGCCGTTACGCGCAATCTGATGGTACAGGAACGTGAACGGCGTATTTCTGCCGGAGAAAGACGGCTGCTGGATTTGGCGCGGCAAATAGTTGTCAGCGAATTGGTTTACGCCTGCGATAAGAGTCCGGCGGAAGTAGAGGACTGGATGGATGATATTCTGGCCGGCAATGAAAGTAAATAAATTCTTATGGATAACTGCGGATAGTTATCCATTTTTTATTTTTGCCTGTATATTGCTGGTTTCGGCGTTGACATTATAGGGAAAAATTTATTATACTTAAAATTATGCAAGTAGTTCTTTTGGGGGGAAGGGGGTGAAAAAATGTTAGACCGTGTTTTGCGTTTTTTCATTATTTTATTATTTGCCGTCGCTGGTGCGGCGCTGCTCAATATGGCGACACCGCTGCTTACTTCGTTTATCAGTACGGAAATACTGCAAACGGAAATGGGAATTTTCAAGCTGACGCTGGCGGGGCTTATGAGCATTCTCTTTGGCGCTGTTCTGGGGGCGGCAGTTGGCTATTTATTGTCGGCTTTCTTTATCCGCCGGATTAAAGGCTTTGCCGTTTTTGTGGAGTCGCAGCTTAACAAGGTGCCGACCCATGATGTCATTGCCGGTGCCATCGGTTTGTTTATCGGACTTATTATTGCAAATTTGCTGGGATATGCTTTCTCCAAGATACCTGTGGTAGGGGAATATATTCCGGTGGTGTTCAGCATTGTGCTGGGCTATTTGGGTATTCATATCATGATTAAAAAGCGCACGGAGCTTACGGCGCAGTTTGATTTTATTCCTAAGTTTATGAAGGAATTGTCTAAGAGCCGGGAGACCCGTGCGGTGCAAAAGGCACCGGTGGCGGAGAGCAGTGAAAAACACAATTATAAGCTTCTTGACACCAGTGTGATTATTGATGGACGCATTGCGGATATTTGTGATACGGGCTTTTTGGAAGGTACGCTGCTGATTCCTGTGTTTGTGCTGGAGGAATTGCAGCATATCGCTGATTCGGCTGATGCCTTGAAACGGGCACGCGGACGCCGGGGACTGGATATTTTGCAGAAGATACGTCAGGAATCCCGGATGAAGGTCAAGGTTACGGAAACGGACTTTGAGGATATCCCGGAGGTTGATTCCAAACTGGTTCAGCTGGCTCAGCAGCTGGGGGGCAAAATCATCACCAATGATTTCAACCTCAACAAAGTGGCGCAGCTGCGGGGCGTGGAAGTTCTCAATATCAATGCCCTGTCCAATGCGGTAAAACCGGTGGTTATCCCCGGGGAGACCATGCAGGCCAGTATCGTGAAATCCGGCAAAGAAGCAGGTCAGGGTGTGGCTTATCTGGAAGACGGCACCATGATTGTCGTAGAAAATGGCAGCCGCCATATTGGTGAAACTCTGGATGTAGAGGTAACCTCAGCTTTGCAGACGGCGGCAGGCCGGATGATTTTTGCCAAGCCTTGTAATTAAACAGGTGAGATTGTCACACGGCAGTGTGACAATTTCATTTTTTAGGAGTGATTAGATGGTCAGTGCTATTTTTCCGGCCGCCGGTCAGGGAAAGCGTATGAACGCTGGCATAAATAAAGTGCTGTTGGAGCTGGCAGGCGAGCCTGTTTTGGTGCGCACCCTGAAAACTTTTTCCCGGGTGGAGGCCATTGCGGAATTGATTGTGGTGGTTGCCGCTGACGAAGTTGTCCCGGTGCAGGAAAAACTGGCCGGTTTTGCTGGTTTAAAACCATTTAAGGTGGTAGCTGGCGGCAGCGAACGGCAGTATTCCATATTAAATGGCCTGCGGCAGGTAAGTGAGGCTGCAGATGTGGTACTGGTTCATGATGCGGCCCGTCCTTTGGTAACGGTAGAAACCATTGAGGCTGTCATAAAAACCACCAGGGAAAAAGGCGGCGCTATTGCGGCTGTACCGGCCAAGAATACCATAAAGGTTGTCGGTCAGGACAATCTGGTGGTGGCTACGCCAGCGCGCAGTACGCTTTGGGAGGTACAGACTCCGCAGGGCTTTAGGAAAGATATTTTATGGCAGGCCAATGAACAGGCACTGGCCGATGATTTTTTGGGTACTGATGATGCCAGCCTGGTCGAGCGCATTGGCGTTCAGGTGGCAGTCGTGCCCAGTGATTATCGTAACATCAAGGTTACGACACCGGAGGATATGCTGATTGCTGAGGCGTTTTTACAGTGTGATGTCAGCGCGCAGATGTCGGCCATGACAACGGCGGCAGACCAGGCACGGCAGCAATGGCTGAAGGAGGCGGCAAAATGACGAGATTTGGCATGGGCTATGATGTCCATAGATTGGTAGAAGGACGCAAACTGATAATCGGCGGGGTGGAAATTCCCCATACGTTGGGGCTGCTTGGTCATTCAGACGCGGATGTGCTGCTGCATGCTGTGGCTGATGCTTTGCTCGGGGCTGCAGCTTTGGGAGATATCGGCAGGCATTTTCCTGATACGGACCCAAAGTTTGCCGGGGCTGATAGTATGAAACTGTTGGCGCATGTAGCTGAACTCATTCGTGAAAAGGGTTATGTTACAGGCAATGTCGATGCCACGATTGTGGCCCAGAAACCCAAGATGAAGGATTTTATTCCTCAGATGAATGCCAACATTGCCAAGGTGCTGGGGATTGAACTGGACCAGGTCAATGTCAAAGCCACTACAGAAGAAAAATTAGGCTTTACCGGAACTGAGCAGGGCATTTCCGCTTATGCTGTAGCCGGTTTGGAAAAAGCCTGATCAGGAGGAACCTTATATGCTAAAAGTTTTTAATACCATGTCACGTAATAAGGAGGAGTTTAAGCCCTTAAAAGCAGGAGAGGTCAGCATTTACTGCTGTGGTGTAACGCCATACAACCATCCGCATATCGGCAACGCCCGTCCGTTTGTGACCTGGGATGTCATTCGCCGCTATCTGGCTTACAAAGGATTTAAGGTGCGCTATATTCAGAACTTTACGGATGTGGACGACAAGATTATCCGTACGGCTAATGAAGAAGGCGTGAAGTGGAGCGATATCTCCGGCCGTTATATCGACGCTTATTTTAAGGCAATGGACGCTTTGAATGTACGCCGGGCAGATGTTTATCCCCGGGTAAGCGAAACGATTCCTGATATCATCGCTATGGTACAGAAACTGGTGGATAAGGGCTATGCATACGCTGCGGACAACGGTGACGTCTTTTACCGGGTGGAAAAATTTGCCGGTTACGGCAAGCTGAGCGGCCGCAAGCTGGAAGATATGCAGGCTGGTGCGCGTATCGAGGTAGACGAACGCAAGGAACATCCCATGGATTTTGCTCTCTGGAAGGCCGCAAAACCTGGTGAACCGAGCTGGGAAAGCCCCTGGGGCAATGGACGTCCGGGCTGGCATATCGAGTGCTCCGCGATGTCCCTTAAATACTTAGGGGAACAGTTTGACTTCCATGGCGGCGGCAGTGATTTGATTTTCCCGCATCATGAAAATGAAATCGCGCAGTCGCAGGCCTGCATTGGCCATGCGGACAGTTTTGCCCGTTATTGGCTGCATAACGGTTTCATTACCATCAAAAATGAGAAAATGTCCAAATCCAAGAATAACTTTTTCACGGTTAAGGACATTCTGCAGGAATATCCTGGCGAAGTGCTGCGTTTCTTCATTCTGCAGACGCATTACCGCAGCCCGTTGGATTTCAGTGATGAGCGCCTGCAGGAGGCGCAGACCAGTTTGTCACGTCTGGCGCAGTCCAAGGCGTTTATGGACGAACTGGCCGGCAAAGGCGGTCAGAGTGATACGGCCCGTGAACTGGCTGAAAAGGCTGAGGGATACCTGGCTGCTTTCCATGAGGCTATGGACGATGATTTCAATACGGCGCTGGCTATCAGTCAGATGTTTGCTCTGTCCAAGGATATCAATATCTACTATCAGAGTGTAATGAACAAGGGCGTGGCCATGGATAGTGAAAACTTTGCCAAGGCAGCAGAAGTCTTTAAGACCATGGCAGGTATCATCGGCATTTTCGAGCAGCAGGCAGCTGCTGACGATGGCTTGGCTGGCAAGCTGATGGATTTAATCATTGCTATCCGTCAGGACGCCCGTAAGGAAAAGAACTGGGCGCTGGCCGATAAAATTCGCGATGACCTAAAAGCAGCAGGGGTAATCCTGGAGGATACGCCCCAGGGAGTACGGTGGAAGAAAGCATGAAGTTTGACCATTTCAAAATGCTCGTGGAGATGATGTTTCAGCCCGATGGGGCAGGCGGTGTTTTGCAGCGTTATGACGATGTGGACGTGCGCCAGTTAAATCCCTTGGTGCTGGCTTATGTAGGTGATGCTTATTTTCATCTCTATGTACGGACCAGACTTTTGTCTTATGAGCAGGCTAAGGTACAGGCTCTGCATTCCTTCAGCGCCCAAATGGTGTCGGCGGTTTGGCAGGCCAAGGCTTATCAAAAAATTGAAGATAAGCTGACCGAGGAAGAAAAAGCCATTTTCCGCCGGGGCCGCAATGCGAAGAGTCACGCTCCCCGCAGTTCTACGGTAGCTGAATATCATGCCAGTACGGGGTTTGAGGCCCTGTTGGGCAGCTTGTATCTGTCAGAGCAGAATGAGCGCCTGTATGAGATTGCCGAAATGTCTTTTCAGGTCATCTCACAGGCTATGATGCAGGAAATAAGGAGTAAGAAATAATTGATAAAGGTAAAATTACTTGATTATACCCCCGAACCGGAACGGGTGGTGGCCATGGCGGCGCGGCTTTGCTATTCAGCCAGCGGTGCGGAGGAACTGGCCGAAAAGTTAAGCGATGAAAAGGTAAAGGAAATGGTGCGCCGCATGGTGGCGCTGGGGCATGGTTCCACTTTGGAACACGCCTCCTTTACCTTCGGCATTGAAGGTGTCAGCCGCGTGCTGACACATCAGCTGGTACGTCACCGCATTGCCTCCTATGACCAGCAGTCACAGCGTTATGTGGCTGCTCACGGCTTTCAGTACATTACGCCGCCGACTATTGCGGAAAAGCCTGAGGCTTTGCAAAAGTACGAGGCTTTGCTGGAGGAGATTCGCAAGACCTATGACGAACTGACGGAGATGGGCGTACCCAAGGAGGATGCCCGTTATGTACTGGCCAATGCCACGGAGACGAAAATACTCGTCACCATGAACGCCCGGTCGCTCATGCACTTCTTCAATCTGCGCTGCTGTAACCGCGCCCAGTGGGAAATAAGGGAAATGGCCTACAAGATGCTGGCAGAGGTCAAAAAAGTTGCACCGACCCTGTTCCACAACGCCGGAGCCAGCTGCGTAAATACCGGGCGCTGCCCGGAAGGTGCCATGACCTGCGGCAGGCTGCAGGAAATGCTGAAGTTACGGGATAGTGAGTAATATGAAAAACAATAACAAAAAAGTGACAAACAGCCATCAAGAACGTCCAAACAAGAAATGGCGCAGCCATGAGTCACGGAAAATAAATCGTGAACAGGCTGCAACAGATAAAAGCAATAATCCTGTTGGGGAACGGGAACTGCCGGAGGACGTGCTGATTGGCCGCAACGCCGTGACTGAGGCTCTGCGCGCCGGACGGGGAATCAATAAGATTCTTCTGGCCGATGGCGACAGAGAGGGGCAGGTCAGCGAAATAACGGCGCTTGCCAGAGAACGGGGGATCATTCTCCAATTCGTGGAGCGCAGCAAGATTGAGGCTGTGGCCGGCGGTCTGCGGCATCAGGGGGTGCTGGCTTATGTAGCTCCGGTAGCTTATGCAGAGCTTGATGATATTCTCAAAAAGGCGGAGGAGGCTGGGGAGCCTCCCTTCCTGCTGCTGCTGGATGAATTGGAAGACCCGCACAATCTGGGTGCGCTTTTACGCACAGCTGATGCTACCGGAGTTCATGGGGTGCTCATTCCCAAGCGTCGCAGTGTGCCTTTGACCGCTACGGTGGCCAAGACCTCTGCGGGGGCGGTGGAATATGTACCTGTTGCCCGTATCGGCAATATCTCGCAGACGCTGAAAGCCTTAAAGGAAAAAGGTTTTTGGGTAGTCGGGGCTGATATGGACGGCAGCCAAAACTATTATGAAGCCGATTTGACCGGGCCGCTGGTACTGGTTGTCGGCAGTGAAGGCAAAGGCATGGGACGTCTCACCAAAGAGCAATGTGATTTTATCGTCAGGATGCCCATGGTGGGGAAGATTAACTCCCTCAATGCCTCGGTAGCCGGTTCAATCCTGATGTATGAGTCCCTGCGTCAGCGTTTGGCAAAGAGAAAGTAAAGTTATTTCTTGATAAATAGGGACTAAAGTCCTAAATGCTTTCTTGACGTTAAGAAGGACTTTGGTTTATAATCAAACATACAGGGGATTGCAAAAAAATGAAAATGGGGATTTTCAGTAAAGGGGAACACGCTATGGAAGCAGAACAAACTACAGAAGAACTGTTTGTAGAAGAATTATACGGCGAATTTGCTAATCTCACGGACGAGGAGATATTACTTGCCATTAAGGATAGTAATGACAAAGCTGCCCTGGATTATCTGATAAATAAATACAGGAATTTTGTACGGGCAAAGGCCCGTTCCTACTTCCTCATCGGTGCTGACCGTGAGGATATTATACAGGAAGGCATGATTGGCTTTTATAAAGCGATTAGAGATTTTCGCAATGACAAGCTGTCATCCTTTCGTGCTTTTGCAGAATTATGTGTAACGCGGCAGATTATCACGGCCATTAAGACCGCTACCCGGCAAAAACACATACCGCTCAATTCGTATATTTCGCTGAATAAGCCTATATACGATGAAGATTCGGACAGAACCCTGCTGGACGTTTTGTCCGGGGCAAAGGTTTCTGACCCCGAGGAGCTGGTTATCAGCCGGGAAGAGTTTGTCGATATTGAAAAGAAGATGGAGGAAATCCTTTCCGATTTGGAATGGAAGGTTCTCATGAGTTATCTTGATGGCAAGAGTTATCAGGAAATTGCTGAGGATTTGGACCGCCATGTGAAGTCTATAGACAACGCTCTGCAGCGTGTGAAACGTAAATTGGAAAAGTATATGGAAAAAAGAGGCGACGAGCTTGATGTCACTACCATCTACCGTGGCCTGAGTTCCATAAACCGCCGCTTGCGTGGCGTCGAAGAAGACGATTATCTGCATTGAAATCATTTATAAGTGCTGCTTAAAGGCCTAAGAAGTTCTTGGGTCTTTTTTCTATGTAATTTTTTAGCAGGGCAGAAGGATTTTTTTGCCATGAATGCGAATAAATCAGACATGGAGGTGGTTAGTTTGTGCAGAATTAAAAACTTAAGCCGCATGTTATTAGCTTTTGGCCTGATGATGGCACTGTTTTTGGGAGGAATGCCCAGAGCGTGGGCTCAGGACAGCTGGGTGGTTTATCTCTACATGTGCGGTTCGGACCTGGAAACTAATAACAGTTTTGCTACGGAGAATCTACAGGATTTGCGCAAAGTTGCTTTGCCGGAGAATGTTAAATTTGTCGTACAGACCGGCGGTGCTGAAAAATGGCACATGGCAGGTGTGCCGTCCGATGCCATAGCCCGGTACGTCTTAGACAATCAGGGCTGGCATCAGGTGGAGAAGCTGCCGGATGCCAGCATGGGTGTCAGCAGCACGCTGGAAGGTTTCCTGCGTTTTGCCAAGGAGAACTATCCGGCGGAACACCGGATGCTGATCTTCTGGGATCATGGCGGCGGCAGTATTGATGGTGTTTGCAGCGATGAGCGCGATGAAAAGACGTTGCAGCTGGCAGATATCAAAAGGGCTTTGACAGCCGTGGAAAAGAATGATGTCAACAAGCCGGCCTTTGATGTGGTATGCTTTGACACCTGCCTGATGGCAACTTTGGAAACGGCCAATGTTTTTCAGGGGTATGCCAAATACATGGTGGCCTCGCAGGAGCTTATGCCCGGCACGGGTACGGACTATACCTCATGGGCAGGAAAGGTGGCGCAGAATCCGGCTATCGACGCATTATCCCTGAGCAAGGAAATCTGTGACTCCTTTATGGCGCGCTGCGAAAAGTTTGATGTCCATGAAAAAGCTACCCTTTCGGTGCTGGATATGAGCAAGCTGCCGGCAGTAAATGCCGCTTATGAACGGATGGGACAGGAAGCGCTGCAGCAGGTTAAAAGCTCGCCGGTATATTTCTTTACCGGTTTTAACCGCGTAGCTTACGAAGTGGAAAACTATGGCCCCAACAGCGCGGTGGAAGAACAATGGACCAATATGGTTGATCTGGGGTCTTTGGCGGCAGGCATGACAGAGCTGCCCTCAGCAGCAGATGTGTCAAGAGCGGTAGACGCCGCTGTAGTCTATCGGGTTGCCGGCCCTTATCGTCAGTACGGCAAGGGGCTTTCCTGCTACTACAATCTGGACGGACAGCAGGAAACTGTAGCCAAGTATACGCATCTGCCTCAGGTCAGCAATAGCTTTGCCAGTGTCTACAGCCAAATGGTGGCAACCGGCAGCAACGGAAAACCGTTATACGCTTTTGACCTGAGCAAAGTGGCGGATATTCCCATAACGTGGGATGGAAATAATGTCGCTGTCGTGCAGGTGCCGCCGCAGGATGCCAACGGCATCAGCTCGGTAAACTGCTATCTTGTGCAGAACCTTCCCGATGGCAAACTGTACTATTTGGGCAGTGATGCCAAGGTACAGGCTGATTGGGCAGGCGGCGTATTCAAAGCCGGCTTTGACGGTCTGTGGCCGGGCCTTAACGGACATATCATCTACATGTCTATGGATGAATCCCGGGCAGGCTACAATCTTTATAACTCCCTCATTCTCATCAACGGCGAAAAATATTCGCTGCATTCTGCCTTTAATCATTCGGAAGGCAAATTCGAGATTCTGGGTGCCTATAAGGTGTCAAAAGATGGTTTCCTTGACAGGGAAATCCGCATGCTGAAACAGGGCGACAAAATCACGCCGCTCTTCCTTGACAGCAATGCCAAAATCGTAAATGGTGAAACCTTTACGCTGACGGCTGAGCCGCAGCTGGCTGATGTTGCTCTGCCGGATGGACGCTACGAGTATTACTTCAATTTCTCGGCTCCGCAGAATGATGATGTTCTGTCCGACTCCGTAGTCTATACGGTAACGGGCGGTCAGATACAGGTGGAAAAATCTTAACGCGGCAAGAACGAATTGCAGAGGAGCTTTCCGCAAGCCCCTGTTGGCGTAACGAACCAACAGGGGCTTTATATTTTTTATATTCCGTGAAAAAATTGACAAAAGCTGCAAAATGTGGTAATTTTTTTTCTTTGAGAGGTCTTGAGAAGGTATTGGACATCGCAGAGGAAACATGGACACTCTGGGGCACAGTCAATCCGCCTTCAAGACTGCTTAAAAAATTTTTGAAGGAGGAGTTTCTTAATGAAAAAGACTCTTTGTTCCGCTCTGACTACGGCTCTCGTAGTTGGCGCTGCCAGCACGACTTTTGCTGCCAGCAATCCGTTCTCCGATGTTCCTGCTGACCATTGGGCTTATGACGCAGTAAGCCAGCTGGCTGCTGACGGCGTAATTGATGGTTACGGCGACAGCACCTTCAAGGGCAACCGCAACATCACCCGTTATGAAATGGCACAGATGGTAGCCAAGGCTATGGCTAAGAACACCAGTGGCGCTGACAAGGCTCTCGTTGACAAACTGGCTGCTGAGTTCGCAGCTGAACTCAATAACCTCGGTGTCCGCGTGGCTAACCTCGAACGCAATGCCGATATGGTGAAGTGGAGCGGCACGGCTGAGTACACTTTCGAGCGTGATTCCCGTGAAGATGGTGACGATTCCAGCACGAACAGCTTCCTGTTCCGTCTTGAGCCTTCCGCTGAAGTAAACAATCATTGGCATGTAAAGGCTCGTCTTGATGCTACCAACGATGCCAAGAAGGATGATACGTCTAATGTATCTCTGGAGCGTATCTGGGCAGAAGGCAAGTACAGCAATGTTACCGTAAAACTCGGTAAGTTCGTTACTCCTGATGATGATACTATCGCTGATACCGATTACTCCGGTGCAGAAGTTGCTTATGCTCCGGCTCAGGGCTTCAATGCCGTTATCGGTGCTGGCCGTTTGAGAACCAAAGACACGGCTGCCGGCGTTTTGAATGGCGGCGGAACTTATGATTTTGACAGATATACTATCGCCGAGGAAGGCAACCAGACTGCTGCTTACGCTTATGTAGGCGTTGGCTACAAGAAGAACAAGTTTGATGGCGCTCTCCGCTATCACTATCTCTCAGGCGAGGGCTTTAACTTTATCGGTACTGATGATGTGCGTCATAAAATTTATTCCGAAAATGAAAACGAGGATAAGGCCGGTATCTGGCTTGCCAAGGTTTCCTATCAGTTCACTAAGGACTGGAGTATGAACGGCTTCTACTCTCAGAACCAGAAGGCTGATTTCTACAAGAAGGCCTACAACGTAGAAGTTGACTACAAGGGCGCACAGCAGGAAAATAAAGGCACTTGGGGTCTGTGGCTGGCTTATCGTTACATCGGCCGCAACGCTGTTATTTCCAACCCGTTCGATGCCGTCAAGGGCAGCCAGAAGGGCTGGGAAATCGGCGGTAACTACGCTTTGTTCAAGAACACCGTTCTTACCCTCCGCTATGCTCATGGTAAGACTCTGGGTGATGACAGCAAGACCGTCAACAACTACTTTGCTCGTGTAAACTTCTACTTCTAAGAAGCAGACAGCAGATAAAAAACCTTCCTTCGGGGAGGTTTTTTTTGTTAATCGGAAAATAAAGTCAGAAAATCTTGACAGATTTTCTCTGCTGATGTACAATTTACCTATTGAATAGCTGAATATGAACTCATCCAGAGCAGTGGAGGGACCGGCCCAATGAAACTGCGGCAACCATCGCGAACGCGGAACGGTGCCAATTCCTATAGGCAAGACCTAGAAGATGAGAGTGAAGATAAAGAACTCTCAGACGAGAGTTCTTTTCTTTTTCTGGACGGATAATGGAGACATTTCAGCAGAAATTTTTAGTTCCAGCTTAAGGAGGCAAAAAAATGAGCAAGAAACGTATGCTGTTTACTTCTGAATCAGTAACGGAAGGTCATCCCGATAAAATGGCTGACCAGATTTCCGACAGTATTCTGGACGCGATTATCGCCAAGGACCCCCAGAGCCGTGTGGCGTGTGAAACACTGGTGACCACCGGTCAGGTGCATGTAGTCGGCGAAATTTCTACCAGCTGCTATGTGGATATTCCCAAGATTATCCGCAGCACCGTTGAGGAAATCGGCTATACCGATGCAGCTTATGGTTTTGACTACAAGACCTGCGGTATTCTAGTATCCCTTGACGAACAGTCCCCGGATATCGCGCAGGGCGTTAATAAGGCGCTTGAAGCTCGTGAAGGCAAATTGGATGAAGCCGATGCCGTTGGTGCCGGTGACCAGGGCATGATGTTTGGTTATGCCACCAATGAGACGCCGGAATTCATGCCACTGCCCATCGCTCTAGCACAGCGTCTGGCACGCCGCCTGACCGAAGTCCGCAAGAACGGCACGCTGCCGTACCTGCGCCCGGACGGCAAGACTCAGGTAACGGTAGCTTATGAAGACGGCAAGCCGGTAGCTGTGGAAACCATCGTTATTTCCACCCAGCATGACGAAGATGTTACTTTGGAACAGATTCGCAAAGACCTTATCGAACACGTCATTAAACCGATTGTTCCGGCAGAACTCATGCAGAGTGATACGCGCATTTTCGTCAATCCCACGGGCAAATTCGTTATCGGCGGCCCGCAGGGTGACTCGGGTCTTACCGGCCGCAAGATTATCGTTGATACTTACGGCGGCTGGGCCCGTCATGGCGGCGGCGCCTTCTCCGGCAAAGACCCCACGAAGGTTGACCGCAGTGCGGCTTATGCTGCCCGTTATGTGGCCAAGAACATCGTGGCTGCCGGTCTGGCAGATAAATGCGAAATCGAGCTTGCTTATGCCATCGGCGTAGCTTATCCGGTTTCCGTGATGGTCGATACCTTTGGTACGAACAAGATTGACGAAGAAAAGATTGAGGAACTGGTCGCCAAGCACTTTGACCTGCGTCCGGCAGGCATCATCAAGATGCTTGATCTGCGCCGTCCGATTTACAAGCAGACAGCTGCTTACGGTCATTTTGGCCGTACCGATGTGGACCTGCCTTGGGAACACACGGATAAAGCTGCTGTTCTCAAACAGGACGCTGGTCTCTAAGCCAACAAAATATTGCCTTTGGGAGCGTTTCCTTTCGGGGACGCTCTTTTTTGTTTAATTATAAGGTCTTTAAATAAAGGATATTGGTAATTTTTGTCTAAATTAGTATTATGAGGTGAAAGGTATCCTGTGAAGGGAGTTGATATTCGTGCTGGTTTGGATTGAACGTTTGGGCAGAATCGGTGAAAATGAGCTGTTTGGTTTTGGTCTGGCTCCTGATGAAGTGACAGGGGAAATCATGCTGGACCCTTTGGGCAGGAGTACCCTGCGCAAAAAAAATCCGGCGATGTCCGACAGTCAGACCTCAGTGGTGGAGACCAGACTTGACGAGTGGATTCGTGAGCTGGGCTACTGCCAGCTGTCCTGTATCTCTGCGCCGCAGTATCTGCGCGAGGAAGAGGAAAAGCTGAAACGCTGGCGGCCGCGAGAATTGGATTTGCGGCCGCTGAACCTGCCGGACTGCGGGCATACGCAGCTTCCCGTGGCTGATGAAGAGTGGGGGATAGCCGCAGAATGGGCATGAGACAGGCTTTAGCTTAAGTTGACTTTGGCGGATGTCGTGGCTATAATTTATAACGTAGCTGATATATGAAAATTATCTTAGAATAAATGAGGAGGCATTTTCATGTTGTATCCGCTTTTGTTGACAGCCCCCCTGAAGGATTACTTATGGGGCGGCACCCGTTTGAAAGACGAGTATGGCAAGGACACGAAGCTGGATAAGGTAGCGGAAAGCTGGGAGCTTTCCTGTCATGAAGCCGGTATGAGCGTAATTGCCAATGGTGAGGCACAGGGGCAGACGCTTAAAGAGTGGCTGGACAGCCAGAAAAAACAGGGACATGATGTGCTGGGACGCAAAGCGGCAGCGTTCTCCTATTTTCCCCTGCTCATAAAGCTCATTGATGCCAAGGGCAATCTGTCGGTGCAGGTTCATCCCGATAACGACTATGCTCTGCGTGTTGAGGGCGAATACGGCAAGACGGAAATGTGGTACATAGTGGATTGTGAGCCGGGGGCCAGCCTGCTGTATGGTTTTAAGCATAAAATCAGCAAGGATGAGTTCAGGCAGCGCATTGAGGATAATACACTGCTGGACGTCTGCAACAAGGTGCCTGTCCATAAGGGGGATGTATTCTTCATTGAGGCAGGAACCCTTCATGCCATTGGCGAAGGGATTCTTATCTGTGAAATCCAGCAAAACTCCAATACCACTTATCGGATTTATGATTATGGCCGGGTAGGAGCTGATGGCAAGCCACGGGAACTGCATGTTGACAAGGCGCTGGATGTCACACGGCTGGAACCGCCGACCAGAGGCACCAGGCCGCTGGCTGATGTGGATATTTTCCCCAATATGGACGTAAAGCTGCTGGCTGAGTGCGAGTTCTTCAAGGTTTATCATGCCAGCCTTAATGGAGAAAGCATTTTGCATGCCGGAGAGGATTCCTTCCAAAGTCTGACTGTTATTGATGGGGAACTGACGCTCAGCTATGCCGGCAAGCCATTGACGCTGTCAAAAGGCAATACGGTATTTGTCCCCGCAGGACTGGGAAGCTATAAGGTAACTGGTCAGGCAGAATTTATCCTGAGCAAATTGTAAGAAATGACCGGTCAAAGGAACTTGACCGGTCATTTTTGACAGCTGCCTGTAAACTTGTAAACAAAACGCAAATATTGTAAAATAAGGGAGTAACTTTGTAACTTTTAGAAGAGGATATGAACTGTATGAGTACATCTACCTATACCAAGCGTATTATTCCCTGTTTGGACGTTAAAGACGGCCGGGTGGTGAAGGGCACAAATTTTGTCGGTCTCAGGGATGCCGGTGACCCGGTGGAACTGGCCTCCCGTTATGATAAGGAACGGGCTGACGAGCTGGTTTTTTTGGACATCACGGCGTCCAATGAAAAGCGCGATACCATCGTTCAGGTAGCGAGGGACTGCGCCTCACAGGTGTTTATTCCCTTTACCGTGGGCGGCGGCATTCGCACACTGGAAGATATGAGCCGTATGCTAAAGGCCGGCGCTGATAAGGTCTCCGTCAATACGGCTGCGATAAAAGACCCTCAGCTTATTCGTCAGGGGGCGGAAAAGTTTGGCCGCCAGTGTATCGTCTTGGCGGTGGATGCCCGGCGCAGCGGCGAGGATAAGTGGGAGGTCTATATAAACGGCGGCCGTAAACCCACCGGGCTGGACTGTCTGGCATGGATAAAAGAGGCGGTGGCACTCGGCGCAGGGGAAATTCTGCTCACCAGTATGGATGCTGATGGCACCAAAGACGGCTATGATATAGCGTTGACCCGGGCTGTGTCCGAAGCGGTAAATGTCCCGGTTATCGCTTCCGGCGGTGCGGGGAAACTCGAACACTTTTATGATGTGCTGACAGAAGGCAAGGCTGATGCGGTGCTTGCCGCCTCAGTCTTCCATTACGGTGAATTCACCGTGCGGCAGGTCAAGGAATATCTAAAATCACGGGGCGTGGAGGTAAGATTCTGATGAACGAAGTAGACATTTCCATGATTAAATTTGATGACAAGGGGCTTGTGCCAGCGGTGGTGCAGGAGGAAAACGGTCAGGTGCTCATGCTGGCCTATATGAACGCTGAATCCCTGCAAAAGACCATTGAGACGGGCTATACATGGTACTACAGCCGCAGCCGGCAAAAACTCTGGAACAAAGGGGAAGAGTCCGGCAATAAGCAGCAGGTAAAGGAAATTTCCTATGACTGTGACGGCGATACACTGCTGATTAAGGTACATCAGACTGGCGTAGCCTGCCATACAGGTACATATACCTGTTTCAGCGGCCGCAAGCTTGTGGAAGAAAAGGAAAAGGGGTTGATGGTGGTAGAGCCGGAGCAGGAAACTTCTCTGGCTACGGTGCTCAATGACCTCTATAACGTCATTCAGCAGCGTCAGCTGAATCCTGTGGAAGGTTCTTATACCAATTACCTGTTTGAGAAGGGGCAGGACAAGATACTGAAAAAGGTCGGGGAAGAGGCCGTGGAAACGGTTATCGCCTCCAAGAACAACAAGAGTGAGGAAGTGCTCTACGAGATGGGCGACCTCTGGTATCATTGTCTGGTGCTGCTGGCCTATCACAAGCTGACGCCTGACCAGCTCCTTGACGAGCTTATGAGCCGCCGCAAGGGAGGCAATTACCATAAATTCACCGGCAAGACCGGCGTGCGTCCTGATATGTAAGAGTGAATAGGAAAACTGCCAGCTGGCCGCTTATGCGGTCAGCTGGTTTTTCTATATTTTGTGTACAGGCAGGCTGGCTGCCACAATTTCGTTTGCAATTTGTGCAGGACAATGATAAAATAACAAGGAATGAATTGTTCGGACTTTAATTGCGCAGACGCAATGAAATAAATTTAAGCAAGTTTACAACTGAATTATGGAGGTGTAATTTTTTGTCTAAAGCACAAAAACTACAGATTATTCCCTTGGGCGGACTAGGGGAAATCGGTAAGAACATGACCGTTGTCCGGGTGGATGATGAAATTCTGGTGATTGACTCCGGTCTCATGTTCCCCGAGGAAGATATGCTGGGGGTAGATTTGGTTATCCCTGATATCAGCTATCTTTTGGAAAATCGCGACATGATTAAAGCGATTGTCCTGACCCATGGTCATGAGGACCATATCGGTGCGCTGCCTTATGTCCTCAAGCAGCTCAATGTGCCTGTTTATGGCACACGGCTGACTTTGGGCATTTTGGAAGGACGTCTCAAGGAAAACGGGGTGGATTCCGGCAATCTGCATTCGGTTATGCAGGGTGACATAATAAATGTCGGCTGTTTTAGCGTCGGCTTTATCCGCGTTAATCATTCCATTCCCGATGCCGTAGGGCTTTCCATCAAAACGCCGGTGGGCATGATTGTCCATACCGGTGACTTCAAGCTGGATTATACGCCAATTGACGGCAAGATGACGGATTTCCGCCGCTTTTCGGAGTTGGGGAACAAGGGCGTTCTCCTGATGATGGCCGATTCCACCAATGCAGAGCGTGAAGGCCATACCATGAGTGAAAGCACGGTGGGGGCTGCCTTTGACAAGGCTTTTCATGGCGCACGCAGCCGCATTATCGTAGCAACGTTCTCATCCAATGTTCACCGCATACAGCAGGTCATTGATACAGCTGTGCGCTACAAGCGCAAGGTGGCTGTGCTGGGGCGCAGCATGGTAAACGTAGTGACTATCTCTTTGGAGCTTGGCTATATAAACGCTCCCGAGGGAACTATCATTGATATTGATGAAATCAATAACTATCGTCCCGAACAAATCGTTATTGTCACTACGGGCAGTCAGGGTGAGCCGATGTCAGCGCTGACCCGCATGGCGATGTCCGACCATCGCAAGGTAACCATCGTTCCCAATGATACGGTTATCATTTCCGCAACGCCGATTCCGGGCAATGAAAAGATGGTATCAAAGACCATTGACAATCTCATGCGTCTTGGCGCCAACGTTGTCTACGGACGTGATAAGGGCGTGCATGTATCCGGCCATGCCAGCCGTGAGGAACTGAAACTCATGCACAATCTGGTAAGGCCGAAGTTCTTTATCCCCGTGCATGGCGAGTACCATCATCTCGTACAGCATGCCAAGCTGGCACAGGAACTCGGTATGGAAAAAGACCATATCTTCCTCGGTGAAAACGGCTATGTCTTTGAATTTACCAGAGACAAGGGGCAGGTGGCCGGCAAGGTTACGGCCGGTATGGTCATGGTCGATGGTTTAGGTGTCGGTGATGTGGGCAATATTGTCCTGCGTGACCGCCGTCAGCTGTCTCAGGACGGCATTCTCATTATCGTGGTGACAATGGACAGGGCATCCAATACCGTTGTAGCAGGCCCGGATATCGTATCCCGCGGTTTTGTTTACGTCCGTGAGTCCGAAGCACTTATGGATGAAGCCAAGGCTCGTGTCGAGCAGGCTTTGGATCGCTGCGAGGACGAGGGCGTTAAGGAATGGGCTGCCATCAAGGCCAATGTCCGCGATGCGCTGGGGCGTTATCTCTTTGAAAAGACCCGCCGCCGTCCGATGATTCTCCCGATTATTCAGGAAATCTGATTACAGGAAAAATGCTTTGCAAAGCGCAGTCTGTCAAGTGCTGCGCTTTTTTTGCACGATTTTAAGACGAAACAAGCGGAATTTATGCTTTTGGGTTGACTAGCCTTTATTTATCGGCTATAATACGACTTGTTAGTACTTTGAAAGGGGATTACTACTATGGCAAAAGAAGTTATTAGCAAAACTATTTTGGTTGACAAAGTTGCAGAAGCAGCTGGCGTATCCAAGAAAGATACGAAAGCAGTTATTGATGCAGTTCTGGAAACGGTAAAGGACAGCGTTAAGGCTGATGCGGAAATCCGCCTGATTGGCTTTGGTACTTTCAAGAAAGCACATCGCAACGCACGTTCCGGCCGTAACCCGCAGACGGGTGAAACCATTAAGATTGCTGCTAGCGACAGCCTGGCTTTCAAATCCAGCGTTAAATACTAATTTGACGGCAATGGCCGCTCTTACAGAAGTAAGGGCGGCTTTTTTATATATTTAGCAGGATTTATTTCATTTTCAGAGAATAAAGAAAATAGCAAATGAAATGGAGGGACTGTCGATGAAGAACTACAAGAGTACCAATATCCGCAACATTGCTGTAACTGGACATGGTAAAACCGGTAAGACCAGTCTTTTAGATGCCTGCCTGTTTAATACGGGCGTGGTAAAGCGCCTGGGAAGTGTCGAGGAAGGCACAAGTGCTTTGGACTACGAGCCTGAGGAAAGCAAACGCAAAATGACTATCAGCTCCAAGCTGGTAGCCTGCGAATGGCGCGATTTTAAACTGAACTTCATCGACACACCGGGGTATCCTGATTTTGTGGGCGATGTGAAGGGTGCGATGGTGGCTGCTGACAGCGCCTTAATCGTTATTTCGGCCTCCTCGGGGATAAAGTCCGGCACGGAAACGGCATGGGCTTATGCCGAGGAAAACGACCTGCCGCGGGCTTTCCTTATCAACAAGATGGACAGGGAGCATGCTGATTTTGACGGCGTGGTGGAAGAACTCAGGGTGCGCTTCGGTGATGGCGTTGTGCCGGTACAGATTCCTATTGGCAAGGAAGCGGCTTTTCAGGGCGTCGTTGACCTGCTGGCCCTGCACATGAAGATTGTCACCCATGACAATGAAGTGGTAAAGGACGAAGTGCCCGAATACATCAAGGGTGATGTGGAAAATGCCCGGCAGAAACTCATTGAGGCGGTGGCTGAGTTCAACAACGAGCTGCTGGAAAAATACATCGAAGGTGAGGAAATAACCGAGGTGGAAGTAGCCGCGGCCATGATTGAGGGCATTCAGGCAGGCAAGATTTTCCCGGTATTCTGCGCTTCGGCCAAACAGAATATCGGTATCCGTCAGCTGATGAACGGTCTGGTAGAATACATGCCCACGCCGTACTTTAAGGTTTCCATCGGCACTGACCCCGTCAGCGGTGAGATTAAGGAACGCCGCACGGAAGATACTTTTTCGGCGCAGGTGTTTAAGACTTCTGTTGACCCCTTCGTAGGGCGGCAGAGCTTTATCCGCGTACTGTCCGGGGATATGAAGGGCGATGCCAATTACTACAATGTCAACAAAAAAGGGGAGGAGCGTATCGGCTCTATTTTCTCCATGCAGGGTAAACAGCAGGCAAATCTCGGTAGCGTAGCGGCCGGTGATATCATCGTCACCACCAAGCTGCAGCAGGTGCGTACCGGCGATACTCTCTGTGATAAAAATGACCTCATTCAGTACGAAGGCATTACTTATCCTGAACCCATGCTGGAAATGGCGGTAACAGCCAAGAAAAAGGGTGAGGAGGACAAGGTCTTTGGCGCTCTGGCCAAGCAGCAGGATGAAGACCCGACCCTGATGGTCATTAAAAAGGCTGAGACCCGGGAAACCGTGGTCAAGGGTATCGGTGAAGTGCATTTGGAAATTTTGGCCGAACAGCTGGAACGGAAATTCAGCGCCGAAATGGTATTGTCGAAGCCCAAGGTTGCTTATCGTGAGACTATCCGCAAGAGCGTTCAGGTACAGGGACGCCACAAGAAACAAAGCGGCGGTCATGGACAGTTCGGCGATGTGTGGCTGGAAATCAGCCCCCAGCCTGCCGGTGAGGGCAACGTCTTTACCGAGACGATTTTCGGCGGCAGCGTGCCCCGTCAGTATATACCGGCGGTGGAAAAAGGCACGGAAGAGGCGCTGGCTGCCGGTGTAATGGCAGGCTACCCCGTAGTGGATGTAAAGGTCAACCTCTACGATGGCTCTTATCATTCGGTGGATTCCTCGGAGGCCGCTTTCAAGACGGCTGCCGCCATTGCCATCCGCAAAGGCGTTATGGATGCTTCGCCCATTCTGCTGGAACCCATTGACACCATCAAGGTCACTACGCCGGAATATTACATGGGCGATGTCATGGGCAAGCTCAACAGCAAACGGGCGCATATCTTAGGCGTTGACAGCAAGGGCAAGGACATGAGCGAAATATCCGCCCTGATTCCCGAGGCTGAGCTTTACCGCTTTGCCACGGATTTGCGCTCCCTGACTCAGGGCCGCGGTTCCTACAGTCTGGAATTCAATCGTTACGAGCCTGTGCCGGAAAGAGAAGCCGTCAAGATTGTGGAAGAACGGAGCAAACGCAGCGAATAAAAAATCCCGGCCGTAATGACCGGGGGGAACTCAGCTAAAGAGCTTTCCAAGATATAAAATAAAATAGGTAAGGCCGCCGGCAATTAACGGGCCGACAGCCACGCCATTGAAGAGGAGCACTCCTGCCATAGTACCGATGATAAGCGCCGGTATTATGTCAGGAGTGTCTTTTAGTAAGTCCACGCCGCTGCCTCCGGCTACCGCTGCCAGGAGACCCGCGATGATGGCGATAATTCCTGCGTGAGTACGAAATGCCGTCAGCATGGTATGGATGGTAATTGTCCCGTTGGCAATGGGCACAAGGATAGCGGCGGTCAGGATGATAATGCCCCAGTTAAGCCCCTGCGAGCCAAGCGTGTTCAGCAGGGAAGTCAGCCCCAGCACCTTCAGCCCCAGCACCTTCAGCCCCAGGACAATGGCCGAGGCATAGAATACCGTCATATTATGCCCGACCAGACTTAAAAGCAAAATCGCGCCAAGGGTGATATATTCGATGTACAAACTTATCAAACTCCTTTGTATGAAGATATGACCTTATTATACATGGTAAATGTGTTTTGTAAATAGCTGGGGCTGCTGGCAGGAAAAATATATTTTAATAAAGAAATATTACAAAGTTATAAATGTGACAGGAGTTGATGTGATGTTAGCTCGTTTAAGTATGCTATTAGATGCAAAAGACCTTGATTACCGCAAGTCATCCTTGCTGCATGGTGCCTTGATGGAACGTTTGGATACGAATTATGCGTCATTCCTCCATCAACAGCAAATGCACCCTTATAGCCAGCATATATGTAAAACAGCTGATGGTATCGTTTGGCATATCCAAACCTTGAACAAGGATGCTTTTGAAAATATCATTCAGCCCTGTAGAAATGGCGCTGACTATTTCGAGCTAAAGCATTCTGGCGAAAAAATTAACATCATAAGCCAATCATTGGAAATAAAAGAGAAAAAAGAACTGTTGGCAGATTTTTACAATGAACAGGCTGAACGCAGTTTTTCCATAGAAATGATAACGCCCACATCGTTTAAACAGAACGGTCGTTACTTCATTCTGCCGGACGTGCGCCTGTTATGTCAGAATCTTATGCAGCGTTACTCTGTTACCTCTGGCAATGTCGATATGATAGATAGTGAAGCGATGGAACAAATTGTCGAAAATACCTTTGTGTCAAGACATCGGATAAAGTCGGTGCTATTTCCCTTGGAGGGGCATTCAGTGCCGGGCTTTTGCGGAAATGTCACATTGCGCTGTCAGGGAACGGAAACCATGACCAGATATTTACGTTTGTTATTGAGGTTCGGCGAATACGCAGGAATCGGTATAAAAACAGCTGTAGGTATGGGAGCTATGCGGATAAGGAGGGATAAAGGTGATAGATGAAAAGCATTTACGTCTTATAGTTGGTGCTTTGCTCCATGACATAGGAAAGGTGGTATATCGGGCAGGGGCAGACAGCCGCCGTCATGCTTTAAGCGGAGCAGATTATTTGCGTAGTGATAGTGTCGATGTCACTGATAAGGAAATACTGGACTGTGTACATTATCATCATGCTGCCGATTTACGGCAGGCAAAACTGCCAGTTGATTCGCTGGCTTATATAGTCTACATGGCCGATAACATTGCCGCGGCGGCAGACCGTCGGGAGCAGGAACAGGATGACAGTTCAAAGGGTGGCTTTGACAAGTCAAAATCCATGGATGCTATTTTTAACTTGCTGAATAACAACAACGCGCACAAAAGTTATTCGCCACGGCAGACCAATGTAGAGGCATCTATAAACTACCCCACAGATAATCCGCCGGCCTTTGCCGCGAGTGATTATGACGCTGTGCTGCGCAACATAACAGAGAATCTGCGCGGGTTGGAATGGAAGGAGACATATCTTCATTCCCTGATGGATTCCTTGGAGGCAAACCTTTCCTTTGTCCCTTCATCCACCAATAAGCAGGAGGTCGCAGACATCTCCCTGTACGACCACATGAAGCTGACAGCCGCCTTTGCGAGCGCTATCATGGCTTATCTTGAAGAACAAGGGGAAAACGACTACCATAAACGCTTATATACAGAGGGGCAGGCCTTTTATGAGGAACAGGCATTCCTGCTGGCAAAATTTGACTTGTCAGGGATTCAGAAGTTTATTTATACCATTACCTCAAAACGTGCCCTAAAGACACTGCGCGCACGGTCATTTTATCTTGATTTTTTGGTGGAGCATATTGCTGATGAATTGCTGGCAAGACTGGGACTCACCCGGGCAAATCTTCTGTATAGCGGTGGTGGCGGTGCCAGTTTCCTGCTGCCGAATACCAAGACGGTTAAGGAGAGCCTGAGGGATTTTCAAAAAGAAATCAATGCCTGGTGTCAGCAGTATTTTGATATTGGCCTTTATATGGCAGTGGGCTATGCTGCCTGCAGCAGTGAAAATCTGCAGGACAAGCCTGCTGGCAGTTACGCCGGACTATACCGGCAGATATCAGAGGCCGTGTCTGATAACAAAGCCATGCGGTATACTTCGGCAGATATCATGCAGTTAAATAATCAAAAAGTGGATGATGATACCCGGGAATGCAAGGTCTGCCGTCATGCCGGTTCAGTAAATGAAGATGGTGTATGCCCACTATGTACGGCAATGCAGGGATTATCAGAAAATATCATGTCTGAACAGTACAAATTCTTTGCCGTACTGCCGCAGGCAGCATATAAGGGATTGCCTTTGCCCGGAAGCAGTGTTTTAGCGGCAGGGGATGAACAGGCGGCACGCAAGTGGCAGGAACAAGGCGTTCTGCGCATATATGGCAAAAATCGGTTCTATACAGGCAAAGCCGTAACCAACCGCTTGTGGATTGGTGATTATCATACTGGCGAAACCTTTGCAGAATTGGCTGACAGGTCAACAGGGATAAAAAGGCTCGGGATATTGCGTGCTGATATTGACAATCTTGGACAGGCGTTTGCGATGGGCTTTCAGCGGTCTGACGGCGTTAGGAAATATGTTACTTTATCGCGAACCGCAGAATTGTCCAGACAGCTATCCCTGTTCTTTAAGCTGCATATTCGCAAATTGCTGGCAAATCCTGAGTATAGCCTAAGTGGCAGGCAAAAGGACTGCCGTCATGCGGCGATTGTCTACTCCGGCGGCGATGATTTGTTTATCGTCGGGGCATGGGATGATGTCATTGAACTAGCTGTCGATATTCGCCGTTCCTTTGCTAAATATGCTGATAACACTCTTACCATATCAGCCGGTATTGGTATTTATCCTGCGGCTTATCCCATCAGCGTAATGGCGGTTGAAACCGAAGAGCTGGAGGAAAAATCAAAAAAATTGCCCGGTAAGTCAGCTGTCACCCTGTTTGAAGATGGTGAAGAGCACAAAATAACCGATGTTGATGGCAATTTACTTACACTTAGTGATGGCACATATTCGTGGCAGGAGTTTGAAGAAAGCGTACTGGCAGAGAAATACAGGTGCATAGATGAGTTTTTCAGTTTCTCGTCAGAACGGGGCAAAAACTTCCTCTACAAAATCCTTGAATTACTGCGGAATCGCAAGGAGAAAATCAATATTGCCCGGTATGTATATCTGCTATCCCGAATGGAGCCGGATAAAAAAGACGAAGATGGTGAGGCTTTAAAACGTTATCGTGCCTTTGCAGCTAAGATGCTGCAGTGGATTCAAAGTGAGAAAGATACGCGGCAGCTCAAGACGGCTATTCAGATTTATGCTTATATTACAAGAGAAGGGGAGGCTGAACATGGAAAAGCTGACTAATGAAAATTATGTAGACAGAGCTGAGACTGTAATAAAAAGTCTCGATAATGCTAAAAATGAGCGTGGATATAAAATAAAAATAGTAACAACCTCTAAAATTCGCAATTTACTAGCTATGACAGCGGATATTTACAATGAAGTGAAATTGTTGCAACAAGAAAAACTTAGTGATGATTTAAAAGGAAAAATTTCTTACTTGCGTTTACGTTGTCTATATGACGCAGGAAGGGATAAAGATGAGTCAGTTAAAATATTTTTACAGAATAGCGGCATATTAGAATTGCTGTCTAAAATAAGTACCAAGAGTGAATATATTTTATTTAGCCATTATATGGAAGCTTTAATTGCTTGGCATAAGTTTTGTCATAAAGATGATAATTGAGGGAGGTAAGCATAAATGTACGGAAAAATTCAAATAACTGGTGATATAGAGTTAATGACAGGCATGCACATTGGCGGCTCCGATGCCTTTGCGGCGATAGGTGCTGTGGATTCGCCTGTATTTCGTGATGCCCGTACCAATTATCCGATGCTCCCCGGAAGTTCATTGAAAGGCAAGCTGCGCTCCCTGCTGGCCAAAGCCTATAATGACCAACTTAGCGAGCATGATAATGATGCACCGCGGATTGTGCGTTTATTCGGCACAGCTAAAAAAGGACAGGTAAAAGGCAGCCGTCTGTTGGTATCAGATATGCTTATTACAGAAAAAAGCCAGGTTGATATGAAAAGTCAGGGAATATCGGGCTATACAGAAGTGAAATTTGAAAATACCATTAACCGTCTGACTGCGGTAGCCAATCCCAGGCAAATCGAACGTGTTATCCGTGGCACGGTTTTTGGTCTGGATATGATTTATGAGGCAAGCAACGAGGCGGAAATAGAAGAGGACTTTGCTACACTGGCTTATGGTATGCGGCTGCTCCAGTATGATTATATAGGCGGTCATGGTTCCCGTGGTTATGGCAAAGTCCGTTTTGAAAATGTGCTGGCAGAGTGTGTAGTAGGTGACATTGCTGCCGATACCATGGACAGGCTGAATGATATTTTAAAACGTGAGCTGGAAGGCTGAGAAAGAGGGCTGGTCAGATGGAATATACCGTTTACAAGCTGTTATTTCGACAAACCGTACATTTTGGTCAGCAAACCTTGGAGAGCAGCGAAATGACCTTTCAAGCGGACAGATTGTTTTCAGCACTTTGCATTGAGGCCATCAAGCAGGGGGAAGATGTATTCAGCCAATTATTGGCAGCGGTGCAATCAGGGCGGATAATATTTTCTGATGCCCTGCCCTATGCTGACAGCGAATATTTCCTGCCCAAGCCGCTGTTGCATATCGTTCCGAACAAGCAGGCTGATGATGTCAGCAAGCGTAAACTGTTTAAGAAACTGTCTTACCTGCCATTGAGCGGCTTGGCTGACTATCTGTCAGGAAAATGGCAGATAGAAAGAACGTCTAAACAGGATTTTGGCAGTTTTACCACCAAGGTTTCCGTAAAACTGGAACCAAATGAAGAAGCCGAGCCTTATCGTATAAGGACATTTACCTTCCGTGATAATTGCGGTCTTTATATTATCATGGGGTATGCGTCAAAGGCGGATAAAATGTTTGCAGAGAATTTGCTGGATAACCTGTCCTTTTCTGGGATAGGTGGCAGGCGTTCAGCAGGCATGGGACGTTTTGAACTGCATCATGGTAAATTTCCTGAGGCAGGAATAGAAAGACTGACAGGTGAATATAAGACATATATGACATTATCAGTTTCACTGCCGCTGGATGAAGAGCTTGAAGACGCTATGGACGGCGCCAGATATCTGCTGGAGAAAAGAAGCGGCTTTATAGCCTCGGTTGCTTATGCTGATGAATTTCATCGCAAACAGGATGTCTATGCCTTTCAGGCAGGTTCCTGTTTCTCTTGCCGGTTCAAGGGGCAGGTGAGGGATGTGTCAAATGGTGGACGGCATGCTGTTTACCGCTGTTTAAAACCGTTATTTATGGGGATAAGCAAATGAATGATTTTTTAGAACACTACAAAGTGACACTGACGGTACGCGGCCCAGTATTTGTGGGCAGCGGCCGTGAGTTCAGCAAAAAAGAATACCTGTTCCTCCCCAGTCAGCGTGTGGGGATTATTGATATGCAGAAGCTGTATCGGTTGATGGGGAAAAAAGGACGGCTTCGTAAATTTGAAGATTTCATGCTAAGCAGCTATGCAGATTTAGGCCGCTGGTTGGATGATGAAAGACTGAAACAGGAGGTTGAGCAGCAGTGTCTGGCCTATACATTAGACCGTGGCGATACGGTCTTGGAACGTGGGCGGCGACAGATAATGGCGTGTATAAAAGACGCTTGGGGTAAGCCGTATATTCCCGGCAGTTCGTTAAAGGGGATGCTGAGAAATATACTGGCTGCTGATTACATTCTGAAAAATAGCGGCCTGCGTGATAATATGCGGCAGGAGATAGAACGTGAGCTGCCCATGACCAAAAGCCGCAATGGATGTTTATCAAGGACGGCCAAGGGGCTGGAAGCAAAAATCTTTCGCAAACTCAATCGCGAACATACCAAGCCTTATGAGGCAGTAAATGATATCTTGTCTGGTCTGGTGGTCAGCGATTCTGAGCCATTGGAGCTTAATACACTGGTACTGTCGCAGAAAGTGGAGCGCAGGGTTGACGGAACGGAAAAGACGTTGAATCTGTTGCGTGAGTCCCTGCGACTCGGTACGAAAATAAGATTCACATTGACTATAGACCAAAGTTTGTGTAAGCTGACTAAAGCTGATATATTGCAGGCAATAAATAACTTTGATGAAAATTATAGTGACAATTTTTTAGCTGCTTACAGTGGTATGGACAGGCTGCGCCCTCCACAGGTATATGTGGGCGGCGGTGCAGGTTTTGTCAGTAAGACACTGCTTTACCCCTTGTTAGGGAAAACGTCTGGCGTAGAAACAGCTGTGCAGATTTTTGATAAAACTGTTCCTCGTCAGCATAAACACTGCGATGATAAACGGCTGGGAGTATCACCGCATATAATTAAATGCACCCGTTACAAGGGGCAGACTTTGCAGATGGGACTTTGTGATGTAGTCATCGAATAGGCAGTTTGACAAGTCAATTTGCGCCGCACCGCGTAAATGGTGGTGCGGCAGGCAGATTGGCAGGAAGAGGAAGGTGAAAAAACGGTGTTTTTAAGTTTGCCACGCAAAACAGAATGGGAGGGCGCGAAAAATATGCTGATTGACGCACAAGGGTGAAGAAACATAATCCCAGACAGGGGACGGAAACACTTATTTCAGTAGGTAGTTTGAAAATTCTTTTTTGAATAGTGAAGAAACATAATCCCCGACAGGGGACGGAAACTTTTTGAAGCCAGCTCGTTTGATGAAATACTGCAACAAATTCGTGAAGAAACATAATCCCCGACAGGGGACGGAAACCTACCTCGCCACCTTCTAAGGTGAATTTTTTGTAATTGTGAAGAAACATAATCCCCGACAGGGGACGGAAACAAAAATCCGCCACCTTTTGATTGATGGTGATATCATCCCAAGTGAAGAAACATAATCCCCGACAGGGGACGGAAACAGCTTTATATTCGTCTTTGACTGCAAACTCTTCTTCCAGTGAAGAAACATAATCCCCGACAGGGGACGGAAACCGTTTTTTGCGGCTTGCAATGCCCTTTATATAAGCGTCGTGAAGAAACATAATCCCCGACAGGGGACGGAAACTCAGTCCAATAAAACTTACCGTCCTGCTCATAGCTGTGTGAAGAAACATAATCCCCGACAGGGGACGGAAACGTTTCGGATTTAACATTGATTTTCAACATGGTAATCTCTCCTGTGAAGAAACATAATCCCCGACAGGGGACGGAAACCTCTTGCTCGCAGATACGCTATTAGCAAATAGCACCATAGGGTGAAGAAACATAATCCCCGACAGGGGACGGAAACTATCTCTACGCTATAATACGGGTCGTGCCAAATTCTCCCCATGAGTGAAGAAACATAATCCCCGACAGGGGACGGAAACTTTGTGGGCGGCGGTATTAGCAGGTTTCACAGATTGTGAAGAAACATAATCCTCGACAGGGGACGGAAACTATCCACCGCGATACTGTCACCGTACTCACGTTGTACAACTGTGAAGAAACATAATCCCCGACAGGGGACGGAAACGCCTTTACATTTTAAACAAACAATATACACTTGTAATAATGTGAAGAAACATAATCCCCGACAGGGGACGGAAACTCGATTGTCGTTCTGCCGCTAACAGTTTTCCATGTGATTATAGTGAAGAAACATAATCCCCGACAGGGGACGGAAACTCGCCGATGTAGTTGAGATAGATGTTCTTACGTGCCATGATGGTGAAGAAACATAATCCCCGACAGGGGACGGAAACTCTGCATCACTCTTTGACTTTAGTTGGTTTAATATATAAAAGTGAAGAAACATAATCCCCGACAGGGGGCGATATTATAGAAAGGTGCTGATTTATTTGAGTATTTTGTATGTATCAGACCCGGATACGAAAATTGGCTTTGCGGAAAATCGTGTTGTGGCGACTTATCCTGATGGTATGGAGCATAGCCTTCCCGTTGAATCGGTAGAAAGTATTACACTGCTAACAAAGGTGCAGTTGTCAACGAAATGTATGGAGCAGTGCTTGAAGCGCGGTATTCCGGTGGCTTTTTTCTCCAAAGGGAGAAGCGGAAGAACAAAGTTTATGCGTTGGTGATTTACGACATAATTGAAAATAAAAAACGCACCCATTTCGCCAAATTTATGCAGAGTTATGGCACACGGGTGCAGAAATCTTGTTTTGAGGTAATCGTTTCGGCTTCATCATTTGATAAAATGTTGAAAAACATAGAAAAATACTGTGATAATGAAGATAGCATTAGAGTTTACAGGTTACAGGGAAAAAGTCAGGTATATCAATGGGGAACAGTTACACCCATTGAGGAAGAAGAAGTCATTTTTTTATAAGGGGCAAATTTATGAACAGGATAATTTTATTTTCACCAGTAGGGGGAACAGACCCCATGCCGCAGACTAATTTTCGGGATGGCTCGTTGCTGCATATATGCCGTGTGTATAAGCCAACAGATGTTTATCTGTATATGTCGGCAGAGATTTTGACCAATCATAAGGCTGATAACCGTTATTTATACAGCCTTGACAAGCTGGCCGAATTGCAGGGGCGGAAAATGACTTGTCAAATTGTGGAACGTCCTGATTTGTGTGATGTACAGGTATTTGACTGGTTTTATCAGGATTTTCGCAAGGTGATTAGAGAGATTGCCGTAGATATGGATGAAACGGATGTGCTGCTGCTCAATGTTTCTTCCGGTACACCGGCCATGAAAAGCGGCCTGCTGGTGCTGGCTACATTAGGCGAATATCCCTGCAAACTGATTCAGGTAAGAACGCCGATGGGGAAAATGAATGAGCATAGGCATGATAATTATGATATTCAGACACTTTGGGAGTTGAACGAAGATAATGAAGAAGGCTTTGAAAATCGTTGTCAGGAAATAAAATGCCCGTCGCTGTCTTTGCTTAAGCAGGAGGAAATAATCAAAAAGCTCGTGCGTTCTTATGATTATGAGGCGGCTAGACAGATTTGCGATATGCTGCCATCTGAGACAACAGCAGGCTATCGTCAGCTTATTGAGCTGGCCTGTGCCAGAATACAACTGAATATTCCTATGATGAATAAATTGGATAATAGTCTGGCTAAACCGTGTCTGCCAATTAAGGATGAACGCAAGCAGAAATATTTTGAATATGCCCTGCAACTGCATGTCAAACGTGAGAAGAAGGAATATACCGATTTTGTCCGGGCGATTACACCGTTGCTGGTCGATTTGTTTATAATGGTGTTAAAGCATGAGGGAAATATAGATGTTTCAGCATGTTTCAAAGATGGGAGAATGAAGTGGGATGAGAAGAAATTAAATAATGAATACAGTGAAGTGTTGACGATTCTCAATAAAGCGTATTCATGGAGTAGCGGTTTTAGAATTGGTGATGTTTCGTCTGACCATCTTATGTATCTTGCTGAAGAGTTAATAAAGAATAAAAAAATAGTAGAGCTAATCGAAAAGTTACGAGTTGTTGAGAAAAAAGTCCGTAATATGGCGGCGCATGAAATAGTATCTTTGTCAGATGAAAAAATAAAGGGACTGACAGGTTTTTCAACTTTGGAAATTGTCCAGATGATAAAGGACGTATTTAAATATACGGGCATAGGTGTAAAGGCTGATGATTGGTATTCCTATGAGACTATGAATGAACGTATTATAGAGTGCATTGATTCATTTAATACAGGTACGGTTGGTGAATAAATTTTTAGGGGGGATATATTGTGCTGGGGAAATTAAAGTTTAAGGCTTTGCTGGGGGCTGGATTGGTTGCGGCTATGCTAGCCGGAAATTTAGCAGAGGCAGCGCCGCAGGCGATTGGCGGCTTTTTTAAGCAAATCCGTCAGCAGAGTTTTATGGACAGGGATGAGCGTGGAGAGCATGAAGTTTTGTATCAACGGTTTGCAGGGCTGGCTGTGGATAAGGAACTGCGTGAACGCTTTCCAAAACTCAGTGCAGCTATCGAGCAGCGTACATCTGCCGATTGGGCGCGCATGCAAAAGGATAGTGTGGGCATGAAGGCGGAAGCGGTGCAGTTTCGCAGGGAAAGCCCCAATTATTATCATCCCTTTGCTCAGGATATGGATGTCATCATGCGCCGGGCGGATGATGCTGTGGTCAGTTATCTGGAAATGGAATACGAGAATGGTGCCGGTGCGCATGGTATGTACGGTTGGCAGGGCGTAAACCTCAATACCATGACCGGTGAGGAAATAGCCCTGTCTGCTGTGGTAAAGGATATGGGTAGGTTTACGGATATCATTATTGCCCAGCTTAAAAAGGAGCATCCCGATGCCAGCTTTTTTGATATGGAAACGCAGGTGCGCAAGTATGCCTTGCAGGGAAAGCTCAACTGGACACTCGACCCGCGCGGCGTGACGGTTTATTTTAATCCTTACGCAATCGCGGCCTATGCCGAAGGGCTGTTGCAGACCACGGTGCTGTTTCAGGAGCAGCCGCAGCTGTTTAACGAAGCCTATCTGGAAACTGCCGAGGTATATGCACAGCCGTTTCCGCATTACTATCCGTTGATTACTTCGCTCAAGGATAATGGCAGGCGTGATGTGCTGTCTGTTAATCAGGGGGAGGGCAAAGTGACCGTCACGCTGAATGGACGGAAAACGGATTTTGCAGCGGCGCTTACGAATTTGCAGCCGGTTCTGGTTCACATGCAGAACAAGGACAACTACCTCTATATTGACGGGCAGACTCAGGAAGGCGGCAGGCAGACATTGGTTCTAAAAGTGGAAAAGGGGAAGGTCAGGCATGTGGGGACGCTGCCCTATACCTTTATGCACACGATTGCGGTTTCGCCTGCTGAGCAGCAGTATTGGCGCTTTATGACCAATCCCGACGGTTTTTACATCGACAAGGCTGCAAAACCGGGGTCATCCTCCACAACGGATATTTGCGCTGTCGGCAGTGACGGTCAGCTGATGAAATTTTAAAAGGTGTTTTACTGTAAAATTATTAGAAAATTATTGACTTTATGTCTATTCTGTGTTATTATTATCCCAAGCTCGGATACAGACGATCCGGAAAAGGTAATAGCTAGCCGTAGGAGAGTTTGCTATCCGTTGACAGTTATGGCTCGTGAAGGAGGGGAGTCCAATGGGCCCGTAAGATTGGAACCCAAATTATTATGAAAAAAGAATACGAGATAATAAGCTAACAGCCTGACCAATGAGATGTCAGGCTGTTGTTTTTTGGCAAATTTTTGACGCCGTTTGTAACCTTGTAATACATTTTTTATTTTATGATTGACAGGCCCCCACGTTCTATATTAAGATATATGACAATATACACAACGCCGTGTAGTTTGTAAATTGACATTTTAAGAAAGAAGGGGTTACGTTGGCATTCTATTTTGAAGAACCATCACACACTTTTGGCGAGTATCTGCTCGTTCCCGGCTACTCATCGGAAAAATGCATTCCGATGAATGTATCCCTGCGTACACCGCTGGTGAAATTCCGCAAGGGCGAGGAACCGAAGATTACCATGAACATCCCCATGACCTCCGCTATCATGCAGGCCGTATCCGATGACAACATGGCAATCGCACTGGCCAAAGAGGGCGGTGTGTCCTTCATTTACGGCTCGCAAAGCATTGAAGATGAAGCCGCTATGGTCTCCCGGGTAAAGCATTACAAATCCGGTTTCGTCAGCAGCGACTCCAACATCAAACCTACCACGACGCTGGGCGAGATTCTCGACCTGCTGCAGGATACCGGCCACTCCACCATGGCTGTAACGGAAGACGGCACGCCTAACGGCAAACTTCTCGGTATCGTCACCAGCCGTGACTACCGTGTATCCCGTATGTCCATGGACACTCCGGCTCAAGATTTCATGACCTCCTTTGAAAACCTTGTTTATGCCAAGGCCGAGGAAGTCACTACCATCAGTCAGGCCAATGACATCATTTGGGAAAACAAGCTGAACATGCTGCCCATCATTGATAAAAACCAGCGTCTCCGCTACATGGTTTTCCGTAAGGATTACAATGCCAACAAAGACAATGAGCTGGAACTCATTGACGAAAACAAGCGCTATATCGTCGGTGCCGGTATCAACACCCGAGACTACGCAGAACGCGTTCCGGCTCTCTTAAAGGCCGGTGCTGATGTTCTCTGCATTGACTCCTCGGAAGGTTTCTCCGAATGGCAGCGCATGACGCTCAAATACATCCACGAAAACTTTGGCGAAGATGTCAAAGTCGGTGCCGGCAACGTCGTTGACGGTGAAGGGTTCCGCTTTTTGGCCGAAGCTGGCGCAGACTTCATCAAAGTCGGCATCGGCGGCGGTTCCATCTGTATCACCCGTGAGACCAAGGGCATCGGTCGTGGTCAGGCTACAGCCCTGATTGATGTTTGCCGTGAACGTGATAAATATTATGAAGAAACGGGCATTTATATCCCCGTCTGCTCCGATGGCGGTATCGTCCATGACTACCACATGACACTTGCTCTGGCTATGGGGGCTGACTTCCTCATGCTGGGACGCTATTTCTCCCGTTTTGATGAAAGCCCAACGGACAAGGTCAAAGTCAACGGCACCTACTACAAGGAATACTGGGGCGAAGGCTCCAACCGTGCCCGTAACTGGCAGCGCTACGATTTGGGCGGCTCCAAGAAGCTGTCCTTTGAAGAAGGCGTTGACTCCTACGTTCCTTACGCCGGCCCCTTGAAGGACAACGTTGGCACCACCCTTGCCAAGATTCGCAGTACCATGTGCAACTGCGGCTCCCTGTCCCTCCCCGAATTCCGCGATAAGGCAAAACTCACACTGGTATCCGCTACAAGTATTGTTGAAGGTGGCTCCCATGACGTAATCCTCCGTGACCGTCTGGGCAGAGACTAAATATCTTTATAATAATACCCCCTCTGAAAAGTCAAATTGACATGTCAGAGGGGGCTTTTTATGGAAAATTAAGTGTAAACACTTTTAATATACTTTTTTTTTTGGTAAAATAGGAACGTTAGATTTGTAAATTACAGCAGGCATGTGCTCTGCTGCAAAATACCTATATGGGGGTAGATTTGTTTGAAGTATATGAGTGGTAACGAACTGCGCGAAGCATATTTGCAGTTCTTTGCAGAAAAGAAGGGGCATCTTCGCCTGCCGAGTTTTTCGCTGATTCCGCAGGATGACCCGACCCTGCTGTTGATTGGTGCAGGTATGGCGCCGTTAAAGCCCTTCTTCACGGGCAAGATGAAGCCGCCCCGTACGCGCGTGACCACGAGTCAGCGCTGCGTGCGTACCGGCGATATCGAAAATGTCGGCCGCACCGCCCGTCATCAGACCTTCTTTGAAATGCTGGGCAACTTCTCCTTTGGCGATTACTTCAAGGGCGAAGCTATCCCTTGGGCATGGGAATTTTTGACGGAAGTTGTCGAACTGCCGAAGGATAAACTTTGGGTTACGGTTTACCCCGATGATGATGAAGCTATCGAAATCTGGAAATCTCAGCCGGGCTTCCCTCAGGACCATATCGTGAAGATGGAAGATAACTTCTGGGAAATCGGCCCCGGCCCCTGCGGTCCCGACTCCGAAATCTATATTGATTTGGGCGAAGAACGCGGCTGTGGCAGCCCCGACTGCGCTGTGGGCTGTGACTGCGACAGATACCTCGAAATCTGGAATCTCGTGTTCACGCAGTACGACAAGCAGGAAGATGGTTCCTACAAGAACCTTGCTCATAAAAACATTGATACGGGCTGTGGTCTGGAACGTCTGGCCTCCGTTGTACAGGAGAAAAAGACCAACTTTGAAACCGACCTGTTGTACCCGATTATCGAATACGCTGCTGGTGTTGCCGGTGTTAAATACGGTGAAGATGCAGAAAAAGATGTGTCCTTGAAGGTTATTGCCGACCATGCCCGTTCCATGGCCATTATGATTATGGACGGCATCCTGCCCTCCAACGAAGGCCGTGGTTATGTCCTGCGCCGTATTCTGCGCCGTGCTATCCGTCATGGCCGCATGCTGGGCATTAAGGACAAGTTCCTCGAAGGTGCGGTCAATGCTGCTGTAGAAATCTACCGCGGTGCCAAGGACTTTGAAGAACTCGTCAACAAGGCCGACTACATCAAGAAGGTTATCAGCCTTGAAGAAGACCGCTTTGCCGCTACCCTCAATCAGGGCATGGAACTTTTGGGCACGGAAATCGACAAGGTCAAGGCTGCCGGTAAGACGGCGCTGGATGGCGAAGTTACGTTCCGTCTTTACGATACCTTTGGTTTCCCCTGGGAACTGACGGAAGAAATTCTCCATGAAAATGGTCTGGAACTCGATAAGGAAGGCTTTGACAAGGCCATGGACGAGCAGCGCACCCGTGCCCGCAATGCCCGTGCGGAAAACACCCGCGTGGCTGTGCCTGACCTGTCCTCCATCGATGTCAGCAAGCTGACGGTTGATGAAAAAGCTACGGCAGGCAAGGTTGTCGCTATCTGGCAGGATGGCAAGCTGGTGGACGAAATCACCGACGGTCAGGAAGCCGGTGTCATCCTCACGACGACGCCGTTCTACGCTGAAGGCGGTGGACAGGTTGGTGACGAAGGTATCCTGACCTCGGAATTCGGTCATATCAGCGTCAGCAACGCCAAGAAACTGCCGGACGGCACGGTTTACCATGTGGCTTACGTTGAAGAAGGTCAGCTCAAGGTTGGCGACGAAGTACAGATTGCTGTCAACAAGGCACAGAAACTGGCCTCTGCCCGCAACCATACGGCTACGCATCTGCTGCAGGCGGCCCTCAAGAAGGTCGTGGGTGACCAGATCAGCCAGGCTGGTTCCTCCGTTACGCCGGAACGCCTGCGTTTTGACTTCACGAACTTTGAACCGGTGACGGCTCAGCAGCTCGCTGATGTAGAAGAACTCGTCAATAACGAAATCCTCAAGGGCCAGGATGTGGAAATCTCCCACATGAGCCTGGAGGAGGCTAAAGCCGCTGGCGCTATGGCTCTGTTCTCCGAAAAATACGGCGATGTGGTACGTGTGGTCAAGGTTCCTGATTTCTCCATGGAACTTTGTGGTGGCTCCCATGTAGCTAATGTTGGCCAGATTGGCATGTTTAAGATTGTCAGCGAATCTGGTGTGGCCTCCGGTGTGCGCCGTATTGAGGCTATTACGGGCAAGGCTGCTCTTGACTATGCCAACGCTAAGATGGCAATTCTTGCTGACGCTGCTGGCAAGCTCAAGGCCAAGGAAGAAGATGTGCCGGCGCAGATTGAAAAACTGCAGGGTGAAATGAAGGCTATGCAGAAACAGCTTGACGAAGTGGCTGCTATGCGCGACAAGGCTGATGCGGCAAAACTTATTGCCGGTCTGCAGGAAGTAAACGGCGTTAATGTTGTTTGCGGCAAGACAAATGCCGGCAGCATGGACGAACTCCGTGAAGTAGCTGATATGACCAGCTCCAAGCTCGATACGCCGAGCGTTGTGGTTCTGGCCTGCGCTAATGATGGCAAAGTCAACCTCGTGGTCAAGGCTACGAAAGAGGCCAATGCCAAGGGCATTCATGCCGGCAAGATTATCAAGGAAGCAGCTGCTGTTGTCGGTGGTGGCGGCGGCGGCCGTCCGGACATGGCTCAGGCTGGCGGTAAGAATGCCGAGGCTCTGCCGCAGGCTTTTGATAAGGCTTTAGAAGTGATTAAGGCTCAGCTGGGCTAAAATAAAGTAAGTTAGGCTCGATAAGGCCCGGCATAACCTTTTCTTGCGCTGAGACGCTGCGCGTCAAACGCTCCCGAAAAGGTTACGCCGGGCCTTTGGATAGTCTGATGGTTATTATCCCAAGGGGGGATATAGATGGAAGTAGATGTTACCGAGAAAGCTAAGAATTTTATCCGCTTTGGCTTAATTGGCCTGATTGCGCTGGCTGTTCTGGCAGGCGGGGGGCTGTACTTATATCAGCACAAGCACAATGTCATGACAGTGGACAACGCCGTGGTCAAGGGAACGACTGTAAATCTGGCGGCGAAAACCAAGGGCAGGATTACAGAGGTTCTGGTTCAGGATGGCGATTATGTAGAAGAAGGAACAGTCATTGCCAAAGTTGAACCGCAGATAACAGCGGAGGATATTCAGGGGCTGGAACAAAATGTAGCATTGGCCAAACAGAGTTATGAACAGCTGCAAAAGGGCATGACGGTAGCTCAGGCTCCGGCGGTTGCCGTGGACAGCGGCGCTCAGCAGAGGGCTGCAGATGCCTATTCGAGAATGCAGCGTATGAATGAACTCTTTGAAATGGGGGCTATCAGTGCTGCCAAACGTGACGAAGCCGCTGCCAATTATGCGGCAGCTCAGGCTGCGGCGCAAAGTGCGCGGACAACTCAGGTGCAGACCAGAGTCATACCCACAAGCCCGGAAATTTTGAAACAGGCCGAGTTGCAGGTAAAACAGGCGGAGGCAGCTTTAGCCAATGCCAAAAATGATCAGGGTGCTACGGAAATCGTGGCTGAGGCGGCTGGTGTTATCAGCCTGGCCGAAGGCGTGGCCGCCGGCAGTGAAGTGGCGCTGAATCAGGAGATTGCCAGCCTGCAAAAAAGCAGCGATGCCTGGCTGGAAGGAAAGCTGACGGCTGAGCAGGCCGCTAAGATTCATCTGGGAGATTTTGTCAGCTATGAACTTGACGGTCATAAGCTGCAGGGTTCCATTCAGGACATTGCAGCCCCGGAGGGAGAGGACAGCGACGGCATGACAGTAGTACGGGTATCGTTACCGGCTGACACTTCCTTTACGCTCAAAAGCGGTATGACTGCAACTTTGCAGTTTGCGATAAAAGATTAAATGTCCATACGTGGATAACAAAAATAAACAAAAAGCTCTTGAAAAGCAGAAAAACTTTTCGGGGGCTTTTTTTTTGTAATGGCTTATGCTATAATAAGTTGCATAACTTTACTAGACTAAAGGATTAAAGATGAAAAGTATCTTGAGGAGGTGAAGGAAATGGTAAATCCGAAACTGAAAGACGCGCAGATGGATATGCTGTGTCAGGCAGTTTTAAAGCTGGAAACGGTGGAGGAAGGGTACCAGTTCTTTGAAGATATATGCACTATCAGTGAGTTAAAGGCGATTGCCCAGCGGTTTGCTGTGGCGTGCATGCTGCGTGATGGACATACCTATGATGATATTCTGGCCGAAACAGGTGCCAGCACAGCTACCATCAGCAGGGTCAAGCGGTGTCTTAACTATGGAGCTGATGGCTATAATCTGGTTCTGGACCGTTTACAGGCAGACAAGGCTGACAGGCAAAAAAGCTGACCGATACAGGCAGAGGGAGAGGAGTAGTGGTGATTGGTGATGGAAAAAAATAGCGGTGTGCTGAAAATTCCCTATGGAACCAGGGATTATCTGCCAGGCGAAGCAGCCAGCAAACGTATGCTGGAGGCACGGCTGGCAGAACTATTTGCTAAATGGGGCTACGATGAAGTGGTAACGCCCACCATCGAGTATCTGGACACATTGGTTCTGGGCAGTTCTCAGGGCGTGTCCAAAAGTTTGTTTAAGCTCTTCGACAAGGATAATCAGACCTTGGCCTTGCGCCATGAAATGACAACTCCCATTGCCAGAATGGTTAGTACCAGATTGCAGGAAGAAACCCTGCCATTGAAGCTTTCCTATATCAGCAGCGTTTTTCGTTTTGAGCAGACGCAGGCCGGACGGCAGTGTGAATTTTATCAGGCCGGTGTGGAACTGATGGGTTCTGCCAGCCCGGCTGCCGATGCCGAAGTTGTGGCACTGGCCATTACAGGACTTTTGTGCTCAGGCCTGACGGATTTTACCGTGTGCCTCGGGCAGGTTGAGTTTTTGAACGGCATCTTCAATCAGTATCAGCTGCCGGCTGCGGTTCAGGCTGACATCAAGGCGGCGATGGAACGGCGCAATCTTGTAGACCTCAATCAGCTGGTGGATGGGCTGTCATTGCCGGCAAATGCCAAGGCCGTTTTAAAGGAACTGCCCCTGCTTAACGGTGGGGAGGAAGTCTTGCGCAAGGCTTATGACTGGGCGTTGAATGAGCAGAGCCGCCGGGCACTTGATAATATCGCCGCCATTTACCGCCTGCTAAAGAGTTATAAGGTGGAAAAATATGTACGCTTTGATTTGGGGATTATCCGGGATTTCAGCTACTATACCGGCATGGTCTTTGAAGTTTATGCTCCGGGGATGGGGTATCCCCTGTGCGGCGGCGGCCGTTATGACCATCTGCTGGCAGATTTTGGCAATGCCTGTCCGGCTACGGGTTTTGGCCTCGGGATTGAACGGGTGCTGCTCACGCTGGAACGGCAGCATATTTCCTGTCACAGCCTGCCGCGGGATGTATACGTGGGCTACAGTGCCGGCCGGGAAGAGGAGGCCATAGTAAAGGCCGCAGAACTTCGCCATGAAGGACTGCAGGTAGAACTTGCCGTAACGGCTCAGAGTGAGGCCGAGGCACAGGCCGCCTGTCAGGGCAAGAATTATGCAAAGCTCGTGTACCTGTCATGATACAGCGTGTAAAGCAGTTTTACCGCGCAATAAGCGCTAAACTGTCAGTGACGGACAGACAGTTTATAGAAGAGAAACTGCCGCCATCAGCCTTGCACCTGTTTTATGCCATGCACCCGGCTGACCAGTACCATGCCCTGCGCGTGACGAGGACAGCGATAACCTTGAGTGAATATGCGCCAGCGGCAGGCGACAGGGCGCTTTTAATCAGGGCTGCCCTGCTCCACGATGTAGGCCGTGTCAAAGGCGATTTGGATATATGGGGAAAGGTCTGGGCTGTGCTGTTTAACCGCTTGCTGCCGCAGTGGTCAAGGGACAGGGCAGCGGCAAGAAACACGGGCAATTATATAAGCCGCATTTTATATATTTACTATAATCATCCTGAGATAGGGGCAGAAAAACTAACAGAAATAGGCCTGCTCAGGGAAGCAGAAATCATCCGGCGCCATCATGCCGCACCACGGGAAGAAGATTCCTGGGAACTTACGATTTTGCGGCAGGCGGATGATTTGAATTGACTTGTCATAAAGATAGAATTGGAGGCCTGTTATGCAGTCAGCAGAAATGGATTATATTACCATTGCCCTGCCGAAGGGAAAGCTTTTTAGTCTGGCCGCCGACGTACTCGGAAAGGTCGGCTATACGGCAGAGGGGTTATCAGATAAATCCCGTAAACTCATCATCAGCAATGAAGAAAAGAAAATCAGGTTCATCGTGGCTAAGACAGCGGATGTGCCAACCTATGTGGAATACGGAGCGGCAGATATCGGCGTCATCGGCAAGGATGTGCTTTTGGAAACCGAAAAGGATGTATATGAGCTATTAGACATGGGTTTTGGCAAATGTCATTTGATGATGGCAGTGCCCAAGGAGAAAAAACGGGCCAAGCTCATGGATTACAATCACACCCGGGTAGCCACCAAATTTCCGCATATCGCGGAAAAATTCTTCCGTCAGCAGGGCATGCAGATGGAGTATATAAAGATGAACGGCTCTATTGAGCTGGGCCCCATTGTGGGCTTATCGGAAAGCATTGTGGATATTGTTGAAACGGGTACAACCCTCAGAGAAAATGACTTGGAGGAAATCGTGGCGATTCAGGAAGCAACTGCCCGTCTTATTGCCAACAGGGTGAGCTTCAAGCTGAAATTTGACCGTATTCACAGTTTGGTGGAGGACTTGCGCAAGGTTCTGGAAGCGGAGGCAATGAAATGAGAATAGTTAAGGCAAGTGAGATAGGTGAGGCGGCTGTCAGCCGGCTGTTGCAGAAACCCTCCTTTGATGAGGTGGAACTGAGCCCGAAAATCCGGGCGGCCAATAAGGAAACATTTGGCAGGGATATGACGGCGGCAGAACTTGTGGCGCAGATTGTCCATGACGTGCGCTTGGAAGGTGATAAGGCGGTACTGCGTTATACCAAACTCATTGATAAAGTAGACTGTGATATCAAGGATTTACTGGTAACAGATGAAGAATTTGCCGCAGCTGAAAAGCAGGCAGACCCTGAGGTGGTCGAATCCCTAAAGAAAGCTGCGGAAAATGTGCGCCGTTATCATGAAGAGCAAAAGCCCAATTCATGGATGACATACCGTGAGCATGGCTCCCTTTTAGGTCAGTCCCTTATTCCCTTGGACAGGGTGGGCATCTATGTCCCCGGCGGTACGGCAGCTTATCCATCCTCGGTGATTATGAATGCCATGCCGGCGGTTGTGGCCGGTGTGGGGGAAATCATTATGATGGTGCCACCGAAAAACGGTGCCATCAATCCCTATGTACTGATTGCCGCCAGACTTACCGGCGTGCAGAAAATCTACAAAATCGGCGGCGCTCAGGCCATTGCGGCTATGGCCTTTGGTACGGAAAGCATTCCCAGAGTGGATAAAATAACCGGCCCGGGTAATATCTTTGTGACTCTGGCCAAGAAAGAAGTCTACGGTCATGTGGATATTGATATGCTGGCCGGCCCCAGTGAAATCCTCATTGTGGCGGATGATTCGGCAGATCCGGTTTATACGGCGGCCGATATGCTCAGTCAGGCAGAGCATGACCCATTAGCGTCCAGCATTGTCATTACCGACAGTGAAACTTTAGCCCGGCAGGTGGCGCTGGAGGCGGAAAGCCAGCTGCAAAAGCTGCCCCGGCAGGAAATCGCCCGGGCATCAATAGAACGCAACGGCCTGATTGTCATTGCCGATGATATGGCGCAGGCTTTGCGTTTTGCCAACACCTCGGCACCGGAGCATTTGGAGCTTTTAACGAGAGAACCATTTAAGCTTCTGCCGGAGATAAGACATGCCGGCGCTGTGTTTTTGGGCGCGTATTCCCCGGAACCGCTGGGCGATTATTTTGCCGGCCCGAACCATGTATTGCCCACAGGTGGCACGGCCCGTTATTACAGCGTACTGAATGTGGAAACCTTTATGAAGCGCACCAGCCTGATTTCTTATAGTCAGGAGGCGCTGGCGGCCGTAAGTGACGACATTATCCGTATGGCGGAAACGGAGGGGCTGGAGGCTCATGCCAATGCCATTCGACTGAGGAGGAAATAATTTATGTTGAAATATCGTACCGGCTTAAAGGATATGCCGTCCTATGATGTGGTAGAGCGGGACTGGCAGATAAAAGTCAACGCCAATGAATGCAATATGAACCTGCCGCCTATGGTGGAGGACCGTCTGATGGGCAGATTATCCCGGGTGGCCTTCAACCGCTATCCCAATGAGGAATATGATTATCTCTGCGAGCAGATTGCCGACAATCACCGCCTGCAAAAAGAAAATGTTTTATTGGGCAATGGCTCCAGCGAGATTATCGAAAAACTTTTTTATTGCTTTGGCGGCACGAAAGCCAAAAAAATCGTCTATCCCGTACCATCGTTTTCCATGTATGGCATTTACGCCAAAGCTGCTCAGGCACAGGGAATTGAAGTGCCTTTAAACAAGGATTACTCCCTGAACAAGGAAAAATTCGTAACGGTGGTAAATGAAGAAAAGGCCGGACTGGCGGTTATCTGTAATCCCAATAATCCCACGGGAACGGGTTATGATTTGGATACCATTGAATACATTGCAGCCAACATTCACAGCAACTGTGCTCTGCTCATTGATGAAGCCTACATCGAATTTTATGGGCGCACGGCTGTGGGGCTGCTCGCCAAATATACTAATCTGATTGTGGCCAGGACTTTTTCCAAAGCTTACGGGCTGGCTTCAGCCAGAGTTGGTTACATGCTGGCTGCCAAGGAAATTGTGGAAATGATTGGCAAAGCATATATGCCCTATCACATGAATGTGTTATCTCTGGTGACGGCTGATATTGTCTATCAGATGCGTCATGAATACGTGCCCCGGATTCAGATGATGATTGCCGAACGCAAACGCATGACCACCCTGCTGGATAAATTGCCGGGAGTTACGGTTTATCCGTCAGAGACGAATTTTATCCTCATTAAATACGCCAAAGGTGAAAAACTCAACAAATACTTGGAGGAAAAAGGTATTGGTGTCCGCAGCTTTGGCAGTAAACCGGGATTAAAGAATTGCCTGCGTATTTCCATGGGCTTGCGCGAGGAAAATGATATCTGGTATGAGGCCGTAAAAACTTTTGTGGAGGGACGTATATGAGTAAGCGGTGCGGTGAAATAAAACGGCAGACAGCAGAAACAAATATCTCGTTGCAGCTCGATTTGGATGGCACCGGGCAGGGAAAAATCTCTTCGGGCATCGGCTTTTTTGACCACATGCTGAATCTCATGACGGCTCATGGCCAGCTGGATTTGACGCTGACATGTCAAGGCGATTTAAACGTAGATGGCCACCATAGTGTGGAGGATATCGGCATTGCTTTGGGCGAAGCCTTTAAACAGGCCATCGGTGATAAAAGGGGCATTTGCCGTTACGGCACTTTTTACCTGCCCATGGATGAATCCTTGGCGTTTGTCACGCTGGATATCAGCGGACGTCCGTTCCTCGTTTATGACGGCGGTGAAATGGCACCGCAGGTGGGCGGTTTTGATACGGAACTCACAGAAGAATTTTTACGCGCGTTTGCCATGCATGCCGGTATTACTCTGCATGTAAAAATTCTTTACGGTACGAATACCCATCATAAAATCGAAGCAATATTCAAGGCACTCGGACATGCCCTGCGGCAGGCCGTATCACTTGACCCACAGGTTACAGGTATTCCTTCCACCAAGGGCATGCTTTAAGGAGGCAGGCGGATGATAGCGATAATTGACTATGGCGTAGGCAATTTATTCAGCGTGGAAAAAGCCTTTGCTGCCTTAGGCGCAGAGGTGAAAATTACCAATAATCCTGCGGAAATAAAAGCTGCCGAAAAACTTGTTTTACCGGGGGTCGGCGCTTTTGGCGACTGCATGAAAAATCTTGAGGAAAGCGGTCTAATTCCCTTGCTGAAAGAGGAAGTGGCAGCCGGCAAGCCCTTGCTGGGGATTTGCGTAGGGCTGCAGATTCTTTTTGAGGGCAGCGAGGAATCACCTGAGGCGCGCGGCTTGGGACTTATCCCCGGCAAGGTAAAGAGAATTCAGGCGGAAGGGTTAAAAGTTCCCCACATGGGCTGGAACAGGCTGCATATTACGGAACCGCGGCAGGGGGCAGATTTGTTTGCTGGGCTGGGGCAGGATAAGGAATATGTTTATTTTGTGCATAGCTATTTTGCTGTTCCTGAGGATAAAAGCGTTGTTACAGCTGCAACGGATTATGGAGAAACACTTACGGCTGCTGTGCAGAAGGATAATATCTTTGCTGCACAGTTTCATCCTGAGAAGTCCGGTGATGTGGGGTTACATATTATTGATAATTTCTGCAAGATAAGTTAGTGCGTTGTTCTGTACTTTTCTTTGGCGCAAAGAAAAGTACCAAATACCCATAAGGGTACAGGCGAAAACAGCGGACTGAAATTACATCACGTGATTTACGTCCGCGAGCGCTCATCCTTGAGCGCTGGGCTGGTGTTGGGGGAGGATGCTTATGATTATTTTTCCGGCGATAGATATTCGTGGTGGGAAGTGTGTGCGGCTTTTTAAAGGGGACTTTGCCCAGGAAACGGTTTTTTCGGACAGTCCTGCGGCTATGGCCCGTAAGTGGCAGGCACAGGGGGCGGAGTATCTGCATTTGGTGGATTTGGATGGAGCCCTGGCCGGTTCTTCACAAAATTTAGCAGTCATTGAAGAAATCCTTAAATCCGTAAATATCCCCACGGAACTTGGGGGCGGAATCCGCACTATGGAGCAGATTGATAAACTGCTGGACATGGGAATTACCCGGGTGATTTTAGGCTCTGCAGCGGTAAAAAATCCTGAACTCGTTTATAAGGCCTGCCAAAAATACGGTGAACGTATTGTGGTAGGCATTGATGCCAAAGACGGCATTGTGGCCGTTGAGGGCTGGGGCGAATTGGGAAATGTCGGTGTAATTGAACTGGCACAAAAAATGAAAAAGGCCGGAGTGAAAACAATTATTTATACGGATATTTCCCGTGATGGAACATTGAGCGGCGTAAATGTGGAGGCGACTGTAAAACTGGCGCAGGAAAGCGGCGTAAAAATTGTGGCTTCCGGCGGCGTAAAATCACTTGAAGATATAAAAGCCCTGAAAGAAAAGGAAAGCTGCGGCATTGAAGGGGTAATTGCCGGTAAATCAATTTACACAGGCAGTCTTGATTTGCAGGCTGCGATAAAAATTGCCCGCGGTTAAAATTTAAAAATTTTTATTAAAATACTTGCATAATGGTAATTTATCGTTTAGAATAATAAAAGATAATTTTTATTTTAAAGGAGAAATGTACCATGGCAAGAAAAGCTAATTACGAAGAGAAAATCAATGCAATCGAAGAAAAAATTGCAAAAAAACAGGAAGAAATTAAAGTCCTGAAAGCTCAGCTGAACGAAATCAAAGCCAAGAAAGCTCAGGATGATTACAAGGAACTGACTGAATACATGTCAGCCAACAATCTGTCTGCTGCTGAAGTTTTGGCTCGTATCAACGGCTAATCATCAGCCCGGATAATCGGAATTTTGAGGAACATCGCCATGAGGCGGTGTTCCTTTTTTCGTTTGCAGGATTTTTTTCATTTTATAGCGAATACATACTTGTAATTTATCAGAAGAGGTGAGCGTATGGACGGACAGCGATTGCGGGAATTTTTGGCCGCCAAGCCGGGGCAGTGTCATGTACTGGTGGTGGGTGACATTATGCTGGACAAATATTATTACGGTGATGTGACGCGCATTTCCGGGGAGGCACCGGTGCCGATAACGAGGGTGAATTCTTCTTCGGAGAAATTGGGCGGCAGTGCCAATATCGCCTACAGTCTGGCTGTACTGGGCTGCAAGGTGAGCATTGCCGGTTTTGTGGGCCGTGATTCTCACTGTGAAAGTCTGGTGGAGAGATTTACGCATTACGGCATAGATACCGATGGCCTTATCTACACGGAACGGCCTACGACCACCAAGGTGCGGATAATGAGCGGCAATCAGCAGATGTTCCGTGTTGACTTTGAAGATGACCGGCCTGTTGCCTTGCAGGATATGGCTCGTTATGAGCAGTATATCGGTGAAAAACTCAGTGAAAGCCTTGACTGCGTGATAATTTCTGACCATGCCAATGGCGCCTGCACCGATGCCTCCTGCAGCTGGATTATTGAAAAATGTCATAACCATGGTGTGCCGGTGGTGGTAGATATGAGCGCGGCTTCATGGGTGAATTACCGCAAGGCTGACTATGTGGTGGCTAACTTGAAACGAATCAATAAGCAGCTGCTGCAGCCGGCAGAAAATGAGGACAGTGCCGTGGAAAAAGCCTGTCATTACCTCATGCGCAAGTTCCATGTAAAAAATGTAATCGCCACCAGATCACAGAAAGGGTTGTCTCTGGTTCGGGCAGACGAAACCGTACATATTCCTACAAAGGCGCAGGAGCTGTTTGATGTTTTGGGCGCTACGGACGCAGTGACGGCTGTCTTTGGCATGGCCATTGCCGGAGGCCTGCCGCCGGCTTTGGGGGCATATCTGGCCAATCTGGCAGCCAGCCGGGTTGTCACCCGTCTGGGTACTTATGCAGTCACCAGAGAAGAACTGGATGAATTGCTTATTTCCTAAAATAATGATGAATAATGACGCTGCTGCCTATGGTAAATTTTTGCCATAGGCGTTATAATTAGCAAGGAACAATTTTGACTTATGTTTTGTAATACAGGAGTGATTTTGTGAAGGTTAATGACCGTATACATGGTTTTAAAGTAATAAATCGCAGTGAAAGCAAGGAGACGAGTTCAGTCGCGTGGACTTTTGAGCACGAAAAGAGCGGCGCCCGTCTCTTTTTCTTGGAAAATGATGATGACAATAAGGTATTTTCCATCAGTTTCCGCACACCGCCGGTGGATGATACCGGTGTGGCGCATATCGTGGAGCATTCTACCCTGTGTGGCAGCCGCAAGTATCCGCTGAAGGAGCCTTTTGTGGAACTGGTGAAGGGGTCGCTGAACACTTTCTTAAATGCCATGACCTATCCGGATAAGACCATGTATCCGGTGGCCAGCCGCAACGACAAGGACTTCCAGAATCTGATGGACGTTTACCTTGATGCGGTGTTCTATCCCTATATGCTGGAAAATCCGCAGGTGCTGATGCAGGAGGGCTGGCATTATGAGATTGAAAAGCCTGAGGATCCTTTGGTTTACAGCGGCGTTGTCTACAATGAAATGAAGGGGGCGCTGTCGGCGCCGGATGATTTGCTGGAAAGCCGGATTATGGCAGCTCTTTATCCTGACACAACTTACGGCTATGAGTCCGGCGGCGACCCTGAGGCCATCCCGAACCTGAGCTATGAGATGTTCAAGAATTTCCATCAGCGCTACTATCATCCCAGCAACAGCTATATTTATCTGTATGGCGATTTGGATATTGAAGAAAAGCTGGCCTATCTTGACAGGGAATACCTGTCGGGCTTTACACGCATAGAAGTTCCCTCGAAGATTGAAAAGCAGCAGCCCTTTTCCGGCTTGCTGCGGCAGAACCTCCAGTATCCTGCCGCCCCGGATGAAGATACAGCAGAAAAATCCTTCCTGTCGCTGAGCTGGGTTATGGGTGATTCCCTGAATCTGAAAGATGCCATGGGACTGGATATTCTGGAACACGCTCTGTTGCGGACGCAGGCAGCACCACTGCGCAAGGCACTCATTGATGCTCAGCTGGGCAAGGATGTAGATTCCAGTTATGAAGAGGACATTTTGCAGCCCTTCTTCAGCATAATTATCAATAATTCGGAAACAGACCGCGCTGATAAATTCTACAGCCTTGTTTACGATACATTGAAAAAACTGGCAGATGAGGGCCTTGACAAGACCCTGCTGGAAGCCTCCATCAACCTGATGGAATTCCGCCTGCGTGAGGCTGATTTCGGCTCAGCGCCCAAGGGGCTTATCTACGGCATCCGCATTATGCGTACATGGCTTTACGATGGCATGCCGGAAGCGGTACTGGCCTATGAAGAGATTATCAGGGCCATGAAGGACGGCCTGCATAACGGCTACTTTGAAGAACTTATCCGCCGTTACTTCCTGAATAATCCCCATGCAGCCCTGTTGACCATGGCGCCGAGCAAGACGATGGCAGCGGAACGGGAAAAGGCGCAGGCAGAAATGCTGGCTGCGAAAAAAGCGGCCATGAGTGACGCTGAGGTGCAGGAACTGGTGGCTGCCAACAAGGCGCTTAAGGAGCGTCAGCAGAGCGTGGACACGGAAGAAGCTCTGGCCAAGATTCCCGTGCTGCAGCTCAGCGATGTGCGTCAGAAGATTTATGACCTGCCTTTGGAAGAACGGGATATTGGCGGCACCAGGATTCTGTTCAGCGATGTGGACACACACGGCATTACGTATCTCAGTATTCTCTTTGATGCTGCGACAGTTCCTCAGGAGCAGATTCAATACGCATTCCTGCTTAGCGAGCTGCTGGGCAGTGTGGACACGGACAAGCACAGCTATGCCGAGCTGGCAAATCTCAAAAATCTTCATACCGGCGGTATTGCCTACGATATCGTCACCTACACTAAAAAAGATGAGCCGGATTCCAGCATGCCCAAGTTTAAGATTAAGGCCAAGGTCTTGCGGGAAAAACTGCCCAAGCTGTTGGAACTTTTGCAGGAGATTATCAAGGGCAGCTGCTATGACAATGAAAAGCGCATCCGTGAGCTTTTGGAACAGGAACAGTCAACTATCGAGCAGAACCTGCAGCGGTCTGCCCATCAGGTGGTAAGCTCACGGCTGGCAGGGTATCTGACACCGGCCGGACGCTATGCTGATGAAGGCGGCCTGCCGTTCTATCCGTTCATCAAGAACCTGCTGGCAGATTACCCGGCAAAGCTGCCGGAATTGCAGGCCAAGGTCACGGAAGTTGCCCAGAAGATATTTACGACCAATAATCTCATTGTGAGTGTGACGGACAGTCAGGAGCATTACGATGAATTTGCTGCCGAATTTGCTGCCTTCCAGAAAAAGCTGAGCCATGAAGTATATCCGCAGCAGGAATACCATTGGGATTTACAGCCGAAAAATGAGGGGCTGACGTCCTCAAGCCGCGTGCAGTATGTAGGCAAGGGCGCAAATTTCCTGAAGCTGGGTTACAAGTTTACTGGTACCATGCATGTGCTGGAAACTTTGCTGCGCTATGATTATTTCTGGACGCAGATTCGCGTATTGGGCGGAGCTTACGGCGCGTTCACCAGCTTTAACCGCAATGGCATGATGTACTTCGGTTCCTATCGTGACCCCAATCTGACTGAAACCCTGTCGGTATTTGACGGTACAGCTGACTATGTGCGTAACTTTGCCGCATCGGAACGGGAGATGGACAAGTACATCATCGGCACCATGAGCAACATTGATACGCCGCTTACACCGCAGATGAAGGGGGCGGCAGCTGCTACCTGCTGGCTCCGCGGAATTACACCGGCAGACCGTCAGCAGTCACGGGATGAAATTTTGTCAACCCGGCAGGAAAACATCAGGGCACTGGCAGATCTCATTGACAGCTGTATGCAGGAAAATGTCCTGTGTGTGTTCGGCGGACAGGAAAAGATTAACGAACATAAGGACGTCTTTGGGCAGGTGCGCCCGGCGCTGTAAGAAAAGTCCCGATTGAAAAAGCCGCCTGTAAATGGTAGGATAGTAGGGTGACATGTCAAAGGCGTACATGTCAAATTTAGGAGAGAAAAGAGAGAAAATAATGCTCAGGAATATTTGTGCAAGTGTGTTGGGGTCGCTTATAATGGCAGGCAGTCTTACCACTGGGGCTATGGCAGCAGCTGTGTCGGGGGATGTACCGACATTTGCTGATGTAATGGTGCAGCCCAAGGCGCCGACCGAGGTCAGCTTCCAGAATGAAAAAAAGCAGGAGCCGGCGACGGATGGCGAAGCTAAGGAGATTAAGCAGGATATAAGGGTATCCATAAATCTGGCAGCCCGTTCACTGGCAGTTTTTGCCGGTACGGAAAAAATCCGTTTGTATCCGATTGGCCCGGGAACGGCTTATACGCCGACACCGACAGGCTACTATAAAATCCGTACAAAGGACGTAAATCCTTCATGGATAAATCCCGAAAACGGCGATGTCATACCTTCGGGCCCGTCTTGTCCCCTAGGCTATCGCTGGATGGAGCTGAAGGGCAATTACGGCATTCATGGCACCAATAAACCGGATTCCATTGGGCACTATGTGTCCAATGGCTGTATCCGTATGCTGGAGTCAGATGTTGAGGCCTTGTTTGATTTGGTGAAAATCGGCACACCGGTGGAGATTACCTACAACCGGATAGTGGTCGAGAAACTGGCTGACAACAATGTTGTTTACTACATCTATCCTGACGGCTATGGCTGGCAGAAAATTAGTGTGGAAGATGTCAACAAGTGGCTGGCCGGCTATGGTGTGGCAGGTTTTGTAACCAATGAGGAAATCGAAACGAAAATCGCAGCCTCCGATGGCGAACCAACCTATGTGGGGCAGGTTTATCCGCTTTATGTCAACGGTGAAAAAATGAAAAACAAGGCCGTTGTCCAGCAGGGAGTTACCTATCTGCCGGCTATTGATTTGGCTGATGCCGTTCACGTTGATTTGGGCTGGAATAACAAGACCAATAAGCTTATCAGCACTCTGGGCGTAGCTGATGGCGTAGATAAGAAGGATGTTCTCTACTGCAAGCTGGATGGGGCAGCAACGCTCTTCAAGCTGACAGGTCAGGTGGAAAACGGCAGCTTTGTGATGAAGTATATTCCGGCAGCGGCCCAAGATGTTAAAGATGTCAAAGAGCCCCAAGAGACTATGACGCAGGAAATGGCCCAGCCCCGGAAAGCTGCGCAGGATACAAACGGCGAACAGGCAGTTAAAAAGGACATAAAGGATATTAAGAAGCAAACGACAAATAATTAAACAGGCAACAACCAAGGGAGGAATAGGCTTGAGCCAGCGTTTTGTGATTTTAGACGGCAGCAGCCTTATGTATCGTGCATTTTATGCCTTGCCGCCGCTTACTGATTCCCGAGGCGAACCGACAAATGCGATTTTTGGCTTTTCCAATATGCTCACCAAGATTATGGGAGAGCTGCAGCCGGACAAACTGGTAATCGCCTTTGACAAGGGTCGCAAGACCTTTCGCACGGAGCGTTATGCCGAGTACAAGGGTACGCGGGACAAAACACCGGAAGAGCTCCTCGCCCAAATTCCGCTGCTGCATGAATTTGCAGCAGCTTTTGGTATTTCATTTATCGAAAAGGAACGCTATGAGGCTGATGATATAATTGGCACTTTGAGCACCAAAGCGGCAGGAGCAGGTCATGATGTAATGGTAATCACCGGGGACAGGGATGCCCTGCAGTTAGTGCGCCCCAACTTACGGGTACTGCTGACCAAGAAGGGCATTTCGGAAATGAAAACCTATGATGAAGCCGCTTTTGAGGAAGAATATGGTTTTGTACCCGGCAAACTCATTGACTTAAAGGGCCTGATGGGTGATACCTCGGATAACATCCCGGGAGTACCGGGCGTAGGGCCAAAGACGGCCAGTAAGCTGTTAATCGAATACGGTTCTCTGGAGGAAGTGCTGGCACATATCGAGGATATTTCCGGCAAAAAACTGAAGGAACGCCTGACGGAAAATAAAGAGCAGGCGATTCTGTCCAAGGAACTGGCCACGATTGAGTGTCAAGTGCCGGATTTGACCCTGGATTGGGAATCCTATGATATCAAGCCCGACCATGTGCGCATGCAGGAATTTTGTGACCGTTACGAATTGCGGGCCGTATGGAAGAATTTTGTTAAGCTCTACGGTGAAGGAGAGACGGCGCCTGTCCTTGACTTTGGTGTGCAGGAGCAGGTATCCTTTGACCTAAACTATAGTGAGTGGACGGCTGCCGATGTGGAGGCAAAACTTGCCGGGGCTAAGTGTCTGGCCATCAGCGGCATATTTGCAGGAAAGGCTCCCTTTGCCAAATTGCAGAGCGTGGCATTATGTACTAAGCCGGCAGGAGAAAATGGCTTGGTAACAGCAAGCAGCGCAGCTTATGATAAGCTGCTGTCACTTTTAGGGCAGGTGCCTGTGGCAGTGCTGAGCGGCCTCAAGGCCTATTATCAGGCAGGGCTGCATCCGGCGGAAAATTATTTTGACACAGAGCTGGCCGCATACCTTCTGCAGCCGGAAGCAAATCGCTTTCAGGTAGAAAATCTGGCGCAGGAATATCTGGGACAGACATTGCCGGAAGGGCTGGCTGACCCCAGGGAAAAAGCTGTGTGGGAAGCGCGTGTCCTGGCCGAAGTGCAGGGCTTATTGGCAGAAAAGCTGCAAGCTCTGGGCATGGATAAGCTATATGCCCAAATAGAACTTCCGCTGGTGGAAGTCCTTGCCAGCATGGAGCAGAAGGGCATTTTCATCAATCGGCAGGAGCTTGACCGCAAGGGGCAGGAATTAACGGACAGAATAGAGCGCCTGCAGCAGGATATTTATACCTTGGCAGGCAGGGAATTTAACATAAATTCGCCCAAACAGCTGGGCGAGGTGCTGTTTGAAGACCTGCAGCTGCCGCCGGTGAAAAAGACCAAAACAGGCTATTCCACCAATGCGGAAGTGCTGGAAGCGCTGCGGGACAAACACCCCGTGGTGGAACTTCTGCTTAGTTACCGCACCCTGAGCAAGCTGAAATCAACATATATTGACGGCCTGCGCGATTTGATTGCCGATACTGGCCGCGTTTATACCACTTTTAATCAGACGGTGACAGCGACAGGCAGGTTGTCCAGTTCCGACCCGAACCTGCAAAACATTCCTGTGCGCACCGCAGAGGGACGGGCCATCAGGGCGCTGTTTGAGCCGGGCGCAGGCTATGATTATCTGCTGTCGGCAGATTACTCCCAGATTGAGCTGCGCATTTTGGCGCACATGTCCGGCGATGAACGCTTTATAGATGCCTTTGTGCAAAATCAGGATATCCATGCCCGGACGGCAGCGGAGGTCTTTAACGTACCCATTAACGAGGTTGACAGCACCCTGCGCCGTCATGCCAAGGCCGTGAACTTTGGCATTGTCTATGGCATCAGCGATTTTGGGCTGGCCAAGGATTTGCATATTGAAAAGAAGAAGGCCAAAAGCTATATTGATAATTACTTTGCGCGCTATACGGGCGTAAAGGCTTTTTTGGATAAGACTGTGGAGCTGGCTCACCAGAACGGCTATGTAAAGACGATGTTTGACCGCCGCCGGGAACTTTCCGCCATTAACAGCCGCAACTTCATGCAGCGCTCACTGGCGGAGCGCATGGCGATGAATACGCCGATACAGGGAACAGCTGCCGATGTCATTAAGCTGGCCATGATAAATGTCTATAAGGAACTGCAAAAGGCCGGTGTAAAGAGCCGTATCCTGCTGCAGGTACACGATGAGCTGGTACTGGAAGTAACAGAGTCGGAAATGGAACAGGTGCAGGGCGTATTGAAGAGGGCGATGGAACAGGTGGCAAAGCTGTCCGTTCCCCTGCTTATTGATATGCATGCCGGTAAGAACTGGGCGGAGGCGAAGTGATATGCCGGAAATGCCGGAGGTGGAAATAATCCGCCGTTATTTAGATAAAATGGTACAAGGGCAGCAGATTATGTCCGTGGATATTTTGCTGCCCCGTATGATAAAATGGCCGGATACGGAAGGTTTCCGTTTGCTGGTGACGGGCCGGCATATCGAGGCCATGGCCCGTCGGGGAAAATATCTGCTGATGGAGCTGGAGGGCGGCCGGGAGGTGGTCTTTCACCTGCGCATGACAGGCCGTCTGGTCTATGAGCCGGAGGGCAAAAACCATGACAGCCATGCCAGGGTTATCTTTCATCTGAATAGTGGGGCCAGTCTGGTCTATGGTGATACGCGTACTCTGGGCACGATTCACGGCCTGCAGCCGGGAGAGCGCTGGCGGCTGAAAGGCTTGTCGGAAATGGGGCCTGAGCCATTAGGTCAGGACTTTACGCCGGAATATCTGTTTGGAACTGCCCAAGCGCGCAAGGTGGCGATAAAATCCTTCCTGCTCAATCAGAAATACATTGGCGGCATTGGCAATATCTATGCCGATGAGGCTTTGTTTCTGGCCGGGATTCATCCCCAGCGTCCGGCCAATTCCTTGTCTGAGGAGGAATGCCGCCGACTGGCTGCCAAGGTAAATGAAGTCATTGCCGCAGGCATTGCCGATGGCGGCACGACCTTCCGGGATTATCAAAACGGCGCCGGTGGCAAAGGCGGACATCAGGAACATCTTTATGCCTATGGACGCAAGGGTGAGCCCTGCCGCAAATGCGGTACGCCCATGGAGCGCATTACTGTCGGCGGCCGGGGCACACATTTCTGCCCGCGATGTCAGGAGCTTTGACATGGGCAGGATAATCGGCTTAACCGGCGGCATTGCCAGCGGCAAAAGCACGGTGGCAAAGTATTTCCGGTCCAAAGGGGCGGCGGTTTTAGATGCCGATGAGTTGGCGCGGAAACTGGCTGAGCCAAATGGTGAGCTTTACCGGAAATACGTTGCGCATTTTGGCCGGGAGGTACTGCTGCCGGATGGCACCCTAAACCGCCGGGCCATCGGCGCTATTGTATTTAACGATGAACAGCAGCGCCGCTGGCTGGATGAAGTGAGCCATCCTGTTTTGCAAGTGGCCATGACACAGCAGATACACATGGCACAGCAGAAAAATTTTCCTGTAATTATCTTGGATGTTCCATTGCTCTTTGAAGCAGGATGGGATAAAATGACAGAGGAAAGTTGTTTGGTCTTTGTAGCTGAGGATATCCAGCTGGAGCGGCTGATACAGCGTGATGGCTTCCAAAAGGCTGAAGCCTTGGGGCGCATAGCGGCGCAGATGCCCTTGGCAGAAAAAAAACAACTGGCCGACAGATTGATTGACAATAGCGGCAGCCTGTCAGACACTTACGCACAGGCTGATGAATTATGGAAGGAGTGGACCCATGCAGGACTTTCGTGACAGGGTCCAGCGTGAAAGGCGCATTCAGCGACGCATGGCAACCTGCTTTTGCGTTGCTTTATTTATTTTAGGTATAAGCCTCAGTGCTTTTTGTGTCTTGCAGTTTGAGCCGGTGCAGCGCAGGTATTTCTACGTCTATCCTTATCATGACACAGTGATGAAATACGCAGAGCTGTATAATGTGGACAGCAACCTGACAGCGGCGGTCATCAAGAGCGAGAGCAAATTTGAGCACACGGCAAAATCCCACCGGGGCGCGGTGGGGCTTATGCAGCTCATGCCGGAGACGGCAGAGTGGATTGCTGAGCAGCTGAATGATAAAAATTACAGCGTGGAGAGCCTGCATGAACCGGACCGCAATATCCGTTATGGTACATGGTATCTGGCAGAATTGCAGCGGGAGTTTAAAGGCAATGATGTGCTGGCGCTGGCCGCCTATAATGCCGGCCGGGGCAATGTGCGCTCATGGATGGAAGAAAATCATTGGACGCTGAATTTTAAGGATATAGATGCTATCCCCTATAAGGAAACGAGAGATTATGTACGTCAGGTAATGGGGGATAGGAAGAAGTACAAAGAACTTTATCCAGAGTGATAAAAGGAGTATGTTGGGCTTTATGCAGAAGTATCGCATTGTTCCGCAACAGGAGAATATGTTTTGGCAGTTGGTACAGGGAATGACTTTGAGTGATGAGGATAAGACCCTGCTGAAAAATGCCGTTATCCGCCATGTGGAGGTCAGTGTCAAAAACAGTGCCTGGGAAATTGCGCTGACAAGTCAGACGCTTATTCCTGATGCCCTGCTGCAGGCGGCGGCAAGACAGATTTGCGGCAAATGCAATTTGCAGGAGGTCATTTTCTATCAGGATGTCATCGACATTGAGGACGGCATCCAAAAGGTCTGGGCCAAACTGGTTACCCAGGTGGCCGAAGGCAATCCCACGGTATTTCAGCTGCTGAAACGCTCCAAGTATACGGTGGACGGCAGCAAGCTCATCATTAAGGTGCCCGGGGAATTGGGCGGCGAGATAATGCGCGCTCATGCCGTGACACAGCTGATGAGCAGGGCCATTAAGGATATGCTGGGCTATCGCTGCCCTGTTGTCTGCGAGGCCAGCGATGAGGTGCTGCAGAACCTTGAAGTTGACGACAGCTTCAACACGCCGGAATATCAGGCGGCCCTGCATAAGGAACGCGTAGCTGAATCCCGGGCGGAGGTTCAAAAGCAGGCAGTTAAGCCTGCTGTCGGGAAGACTGCGCCTAAAAAACGAGAGGAATTTTCCCGACCTGTTGTGGTACAGGGCGCTGGCAATACCATCTTCGGCAGCGGCGTTATGGGTGAGCGCAGGCTTATTGACGAGCTTGACGGCGAAACGAAGAATGTCATTCTGGAAGGCTTCATCGGCGAAGGGGCAGGTTCTGGCCTTAAAACCATCGAGTTTAAGACGGGAACGAAACTGCTGTCCTTCTGTCTGTCTGACGAGTCCAATGGCATTGCCTGCAAGAAATTCTTCAAGCCAGGCAAAGGCCGCAACGGCAAGGAAGAAGACTTTGACGAAATCATGGGGCAGCTTAAGGATGGTATGTCCGTGCGCGTCCGCGGTTCCGTGCGTTTCGATACCTATATGAATGAGTATGTTCTCTTTGTGGACTCTCTGGCCAAAAAGGAGCAGAAAAAACGCAGCGATGAGGCCGAGGTAAAACGCGTAGAACTGCACGCCCATACCACCATGAGCGCCATGGACGCGGTGGTATCGGTCAAAGACCTCATCAAGACAGCCGACAGCTGGGGCTGGCCCGCCATTGCCATCACTGACCACGGCGTGGTGCAGGCTTATCCTGACGCGGCCAAGACCGCCGAAAAACTCAATATCAAGGTCATTTACGGTATGGAAGGCTACCTGACCGGCGATGATTTTGAGCAGAAACGCGCCAATCACATCATCTTTCTGGCCAAAAATCCCAACGGCTTGCGCAATCTCTACCAGCTGGTGTCACTTTCCCATGTCAAGTATTTTCATCGCCAGCCGCGCCTGCCGAAGAAAATCATTCAGGAATACAGGGATGGCATTATCATTGGCTCAGCCTGTGAGGCCGGCGAACTGATTCGTGCCATAGTGGAAGGCCAGCCCGAGGAAAAACTGCTGGAGATAGCTGATTTCTACGACTATCTGGAAATACAGCCCATCCACAACAACGACTTCCTGAAACGCAGCGAAAAATTCCCCAATATTACCAGCGATGAGGACTTGGTAAACATCAACCTCAAAGTAGCCGAGCTGGCCAAAAAGCTGGGGAAAATGCTGGTGGCTACCTGTGATGTGCACTTCCTCAATCCCGAAGACAGCATTTACCGGGCCATTCTCATGAAGGGCAAGGGCTTTGACGATGCCGAAATGCAGCCGCCCCTGTACCTGAGAACCACAGAGGAAATGCTCGCAGAATTTGACTATTTAGGCGAAGAGGCAGCTTATGAGGCAGTAGTGACCAATCCGCGCAAGATAAGCGATATGATTGAACGCTTCAAGCCGATTCCCGATGATTTGTACTCACCCATGATTCCCGGTGCAGACGAAGAAATAAAATCCATGTCCTATAACCGGGCCAAGTCCATGTACGGCGAGAATCTGCCGGAAATCGTAGAGGCACGTTTGCAGCAGGAACTGAAGCCGATTATCGGCCACGGCTTTTCCGTGCTGTACCTCATCGCCCAGCGCTTGGTGAAAAAATCCAATGACGATGGCTATCTGGTAGGTTCCCGAGGTTCTGTAGGCTCATCCTTTATCGCGACCATGACGGGGATAACGGAGGTTAATCCCCTGCCACCGCACTGGCGCTGTCCGCATTGCCAGTACAGCAAGTTCATCACCGACGGCTCCTATGGCTGCGGTTATGACCTGCCCGATATGGAATGCCCTGTCTGCGGTACGCCACTTATCAAGGACGGTCATGATATTCCCTTTGCTGTATTTTTGGGCTTTGATGGCGATAAAGTTCCTGATATCGACCTTAACTTCTCAGGTACATACCAGCCTGTGGCGCATAAGTACACGGAAATTCTCTTTGGCAAGGACAACGTATACCGTGCCGGCTCAATTCAGACCGTGGCAGATAAGACCGCCTTTGGCTATGTAAAGAAGTTCTTTGAGGAAAAGGGCGTAAAAAAACATATAGCCTATATCGACAGGCTGGCTCATGGCTGCATGGGCGTAAAATCCACCACCGGCCAGCACCCGGCAGGCATCATGGTTGTGCCCCGAGATATGGACGTGCATTTCTTTACGCCCATTCAACACCCGGCCAATGATATGAACTGCGGCACGATTACCACCCATTTCGATTACCATTCCATCAGCAGCCGTCTGGTCAAGCTCGATATTCTTGGCCACGATGACCCGACCGTAATCAAAATGCTGGAAGACCTGACTTGCCGTGACCCGAAGACCATTCCCTTTGACGATGTGGCCACCATGTCCCTGTTCAACTGCACGGACGCGCTGGGACTGACTCCCGAGGAACTTGGGGCAACTTCGGGAACTTTCGGCATCCCGGAATTCCGTACCCCTTTTACCCGGCAGATGATTGACGATACCAACCCGGACGTGTTCTCGGACTTGGTGCGTATATCAGGCTTTTCCCATGGTACAGACGTGTGGCTGGGCAATGCTCAGGACCTTATCCGCAGCGGTCAGTGTACCATTAAAAACGCCATCTCGGCGCGTGATGATATCATGATGTATCTGATTCACCACGGCATTGACCCATTGCTGTCCTTTAAGACCATGGAAAAAGTGCGTAAGGGCAAGGGCATTGACCCCGATGTGGTGAAAAAATTGCAGGACGGTGATATACCACAATGGTATATTGATTCCTGCCAGAAGATAAAATACCTGTTCCCACGGGCTCATGCTACGGCCTATGTTATGATGGCCTACCGCATCGCCTTTTGTAAGGTGCATTACCCCTTGGCTTATTATGCGGCATATTTTTCCATTCGTGCCGATGAATTTGATGCCAACGTCATTGCCAAAGGGCAGGAGTATGTAGGCCGGAAGATAGCAGAACTGGAAGAAATTTCCAAGGAGAAAAAGCTGGACGCCAAGCAGAATGCAACGCTGATTGTTTTGCAACTGGCTTGGGAAATGTACTTGCGCGGCTACGACTGCGAAAAAGTGGATATCTACACATCCGATGCCGAAAAATTCGTCATCCACGAAAAATCTCTGCTGCCGCCTCTGGCAAGTCTGGCAGGAATGGGATTAAAGGCATCTCAGAGCATTGTCGAGGCCCGAAAGGACGGCATCTTCACCAGCATCGAAGACCTGCGCCGCCGTACAGGCATATCCAAGACCAACATAGAAATCCTCCGTGACCATGGCTGCCTTGACGGCATGGGCGAATCCGACCAGATTTCCCTGTTTGGCTGAAAACAGAATACACTTACTATCCTGTAACTGACTTTTGGCTGACCTTGAATTTTTGCCCTGTTTATGCTATCATAATGGGCAGAGATTTGTCTTTGAGGCGGGGGGCAGTTCCCCACCGGCGGTATAGCCCGCAAG
>ERZ842401.279-NODE-279-length-71230-cov-9.248486_pt1 | contig 71230 bp, 61 predicted proteins | sample MGYA00521270_ERZ842401 | MGnify/ENA primary metagenome ERZ842401 (study PRJEB31892, sample SAMEA3878208) | bioreactor metagenome | biome: Moose rumen | place: Sweden | collected 2011-10 | study: EMG produced TPA metagenomics assembly of the PRJEB12797 data set...
GCATGTGTTACGCACGCCGCCAGCGTTTATCCTGAGCCAGGATCAAACTCTCAGTTAAAAATTGTGAGATTTATTATTTCTTGGCTATTTTGTACTATCGCTTTTCATTTACACGCTGTATTCAGTTGTCAATTAACCTTTTGTTTCATCGCCGCATCTCGCAACGACAAGAGAGAATTATACACGTATTTTTTTAAAACGCAAGCATTAATTTTTTCTCACTGCAATAATCCCATAACTGACTGCGGTAACTGGTTTGCTTGAGCTAGCATTGACGTGCCTGACTGGTTGAGAATTTGCAACTTTACGAAATCCATAAATGAAGAGGCAATATCAGCATCGGAAATTCTGCTCTCAGCATCCGTGAGATTGGTGCTCGTTACTGTCAGAGTGTTCATCGTACGTTCTAAAGCGTTGTCATATGCTCCGATTTTCGCACGCTGGGAAGCTATGTGATTAATTGCACGGTCAAGAATGCCGATTGAACGTGAAGCAGTCTCACGAGTTACGACATTAACGCTTGCAAGATTTAAGGCATCACACGAAGCATCGCCAAGCTGGATCATGAAATCTTCACCGCGATTTGAGCCAGTCTGAAAGATTGTGCCGTTATTCTTGAGGTGAAGAAAAACCGTGTAGGTGTCCTTACGTGCCATCATGAAACGTTTTGTGTTCTCGTCCCAGTTTGCAGATAATCCCGACATCATGTCAACTTCAATATCAATCTCAGGAGGTATCAGGCTCGGAAATTCGGGAGCAGATGATTTTACGTTTTGAGCTATGGATTGGCCGGTATGAGCGTCATAAACTGAAGCGGTGTAAGTTGTCTCACTTGAGGCTTGAATTGTGTTAAGGCCGAGTGCGTGTAATAAATCTTCATCGCCTGAAAAATAAAGTTCTCCTGATTTTCCGGGAATTGCTGAACGGATTAACATTGTTGTGTTGACATCATAGCCGGTTAAATTTCCTTTGTCGTCGTAAATCGGAGTTTTTGTGTATACGGATTCTGATGTTAATTCTGTTCCGTCGGAGATTGTGCAGAATTTATTAGGATTATTGGTGTACTTGGATTGACCGAGTGAGTTAGCGATTGCGTCGTTGATTTTATTCGCGACATCGTACATAGTATCTGATGGATATAATGTAATTTCTGCGGATTGGCCGGCGCCTTGAGTGATTGTGATTGTCTGATAAGGCGCAACCGTCAAAACTCCGCTTGAACTGTAGAATTGAGAAATTTCGGATATAGGTGAAATGTAATTCGTTTCTACCGTAATTTCTTCGTCATGATAACCGATGATCCTTTCAGTTTCTTCGTAACCTGTTATGATTATGGGGAGATCTGGAGCTTGTCGCATAGCAGGTGGCTCAATATCTGCCTCAAGATTTACTGCGCTAGTCCCATCAGGATTGGTCGTTATTCTTCCAAAGCAGCCATAGCCTATTGATTGAACACGGACATCAGAAGCTCCTGCCTCAGCGTAAACAAATTCGTCTGCGTTTGATGGAATTGATGAAACTACAAGTCCTGCTTTAATTGTTATTTTCCCGCTATCTGCATCTGCTCCTCCGCCTATTCCTGCAGCTCCCACTAGACCGTCAAATGAAGTTACAGAAGCTCCGTATGCACGAACTTTACCGCCTGTAATTGTAATTTCCGTACCATCTGCTCCCCCGTATGAACTTGCCGGCGTAGAAGTTCCAATTCCAGCTCCTGCAGAATATTCGGAGAAATAGCCTAAACCACCACCCTTTGCAGTAATATCTCCTCCGTTAATAGTTATTGTCCCGCCTCCGCGATAATTATATCCTGCACCTCCAGTAGTATCACTTCCACCAATGCCTGCTCCCCCAAAATCTCCTCCAGTTGCATTAATAGTTCCTCCGTTAATTGTAATTTTTCCTGCCCTGCCTGACCTTGCCGGATAATTAGGTGCACCGATACCGGCTCCTCCGTCAGAGCCTCCTTGAGTTGTGAGTGTTCCTTCAGTACTTCCGTCGCCGCTAAAACTTGAAAGTGTAAGTTCCGCACCGTCAGGAACTCCAAGACCAGAATATGCTCCGCCTCCAATCAGCGTGTTATCGCCACGAAGATACATATCAACTTTTGCACCAGGCTCAATATATACTCCTGGAAGATTTCTCGTGCTGTTATCTATACTCACGTCATGTAGGAAGATTAATGCATCAGAAGCTGAACTCTCAACTTTTACGAACATACCGGGCTGTGTTGTACCAGTTATGTTAAACTTTCCATCGCCGTATATTCTTAGGTAATTATTGCCGCTGTCGTCAGTAGTAAATTCCCAGCCCTCGCCTGAACTTGCAGGAATTGCCGAATTATCAAGCATAGTTTCAAGATTGATTATGTATTCACTCTCTATAGGCTCCTGCTCAATCTCAATATCTGGAACTCTGATAGTTTTTATTTCCTGGCTGGTAATCTCACGATAATTTATAATATTATTCTTCTGAACTTGAGGAAGTCCAGGCTCAGCAGATATTTCTATCCTGTAATTCCCTTCACTGTTCACTTTCTGCCCGAACTCGTCAATATATTCAAGTCCGCCGTTAATCTTAGCTTTCACGTTCAAATCACTTGATGACCATAACGCTCCGCATGAACCATCAAGCAAACGTTTCTTATTAAACTGTGTCGTGTCGGCTATACGGTCAATTTCACCTTTAAGCTCGTCAATCTCAAGCTGTAAATATTTCCTGTCATTGCTGGTTAAACTGTCATTACTGGCCTGCACTGCAAGTTCCCTCATTCTTTGAAGCATCGAATTAGTCTGCGAGAGCGCACCTTCAGCCGTCTGTAAAAGCGAAATTCCGTCCTGAGTGTTGCGTGAAGCTGTGTTAAGTCCTGAAATCTGCGAACGCATCTTCTCAGCAACTGCGAAACCCGCTGCGTCATCAGCAGAAGAATTTATCCGCAAACCGGTTGATAATGAGTTGATAACTTTTTTCAGGGATTTATTCGTGGAGTTTAAGGCGTTAAAGGCTGTTAATGCTGAAAAGTTAGTGTTAATTCTCATGATGCCCCTCCTGAATTATGAAGAGCAATTATCGAGGGAGTAAAACTATCTCGGTAATTTACCCCCCTCCCTATTATGCATTTTACGTATTTTTGTGAACATAAAGAAAGCCTCCGAAATTTTTATTAGGGTAAGTATCGGAGGCCGAGATTATATTCTTTAAAGCGTAGAAATTTATCATAAAGTTTTCTCAGGAATTTTCATCCGCAAAATAATTTTCTCTTCAAATTTCTCTTCATGCAGAAATTCTCATCAGTAAAATAGAACACGTTATATTTTCTCGACAGAATTTTTCTCACGCCAGCAATTTCTTCCTGATAAAATAATACGCGATCATCGTAGCAGTTCCGGTGATTACCCATGAGACAGGATAAACGTCCATTAACATAGCGAAGTTATTAAAGTATTTGAAGATTGTGAAGACCCAAATTATTCTGAGCACACAGCATCCCAGCAAGACTATCACCGACGGAAGAGTTGAATATCCCATTCCTCGAAGACATCCGCCGCTGACCTCGTAAATATTGCACATCCATAAAAACGCTACAGCATGTATCATTCTGACTTCGGCGTAATTCAGGACTTCGGGGTTCGTCGTGTAAATGCTGAGTATTCCCGTCTTCCAGAAAGCACACACAAAACATGCAAGCCCGGTGAAGAATAAGCCTGCTGACATTGTTAGGTTGAAAACTTTTTTACAGCGTTCGTAATTCCCGGCACCGAAATTCTGAGACGTAAAAGTTACTGCCGCTTGAGTGAATGCCGCAACGATGTAATACACGAGGAAGTCAAAGTTCAAAGCCGCCGCGCTACCAGCTGAAGCGTAAGATCCGAGAGAATTTATTGCCGTCTGAATTGTTACGTTCGAGATTGAGAATAACGAACCTTGAATGCCGGCCGGAAGTCCAATCTTCAAAATTTGGGTAACATATTCCTTCTTTAACACTAAATCGCTGAACTTGAACGTGAACGGAGCTTCTTCATTGAGCAGGAAATACATAATCATTAGCGAGCTGACAATATTTGATACGACTGTAGCCACTGCAACACCTACGACGCTTAACTTGAAGATTATGACGAGAATTAAGTTCAAGATGACGTTGATAACTCCGCCAATTCCCAGACACCATAAAGGCCTGTTGCTGTCTCCTTTGCTTCGGAGAATTGCTGAGCCGAAATTGTAGAGCATGATGAAGGGCATTCCCAAGAAATAAATTCTGAAATAGACGACTGCCAAATCAATAATGTCATCCGGAGTGTTCATGAGCGTCAAAATTGGCCGGGCTATGGTGATTCCCCAGATTAGTAATAAAATTCCGCTGATTAAAGCTAAAGTTATTGACGTGTGAATTGCATCATGAATTTTTTGCGTCTCGTTTTTGCCAATGTATTTTGCGACGATAACATTTGCTCCGATTGATAAGCCAACGAATAAATTTACCATGAGATTAATTGCGGCTCCGTTGCTTCCAACTGCGGCCATAGCTTGGGGACTGTCAAATCTTCCGACGACGGCGACATCTGCGGAATTAAAGAGTTGTTGAAGCATCATACTTGCGGCTAAAGGGAGTGAAAAGAGTAAAATTTTGTCGAGTAATGAACCGTGAAGCATATCAATTTGGTGCTGAGAGTGTAACATGAATAATATTAGCTCCTGAGTTATATAGTAGAATAAAAAAAGCCCTGCCATGATTATACACGACAGGGCATGAAAATTTTTAGCTTATTCCCAGAGTTTAGAGACTTCGTCGGTGCAGAAAGTGTATTGCTGGTTAATGAGCTTGGCTGTATCTTCGGCGTTCATGTAAAGCGTAGTTACTCCGGCTTTCTTCGCGGCCTCAATATATCCTTCGTCTTCCATTGCCTGTTTGAAAGCGTCCTCGTAGAATTTAATCACATCTTCAGGAGTTCCCTTAGGAGCAACGATTGCACGCGCGCTTCCGTACCATTTGTTATAGTAGCCGAGTTCACCAAGTGTCGGAGCATCCGGAAAACTTGACATACGATTTTCAGCGAACACGCCTAAAACTTTCACTTCGCTCATCATCGAAGCAATATCGGCCTCTTTCGCAACGCTGAAGTCAACTTCTCCTTGTCTGAGTGCTAAAAGCTGGTCAGCAGTCCCGCCGTAAGGAATTGCCATGTAAGTAAAGCCTGCGGATTTCGCGAGTAATTCTGAGCCGATATGATTGCTGGCTTTCATTCCGTTTGTTGAGGCTTTGAGCTTGCCGGGATTTTCTTTAGCGAAGTTCACGAGTTCTTCGAGTGTGTTAAACGGGGAATTTTTCGCGACCATGACCATTGAAGTCTCGTTTACGTGGTTGCAAATCGGGATAAAGTCATCAATCTTGTAATCGCCTAATTGTTCAACGATATTTGAGCACAAAGTCGGAAGATTTACGAAGCCCAAAGTGTAGCCGTCAGGTCTTGCCTGTGATAAAGCTGTCCATCCGATTGAGCCTGAGCCGCCCTCAAGGTTCTGAATTACGATAGTCCGGCCAATTTTCTCCGTTGCGAACTTCGAGAGAACTCGCGCGGTGTTGTCAGTTCCTGAACCTGCCTTGTAAGCTACGATGACAGTAACATTTTTCTTCGGGGCCCAAGCATAAGCCGCCGAAATCGTTAATGCGACGACAAGAACAGCAAGAATAAATCTTTTCATGAATAAATCACCTCGTGTAAAAATTTTTGGAGTGTCAAAATTATATCGCAATGAGACGTGATATAGTATTGCAATCTAAATGAACATAACAGGAGAAATTTTACCAATGGCAGAAAAATTTGAACTCGCAAAAGTCTTCACAGCTAATTCAGCTCTCTTCAAGACGGATAAGATTTTATGTGAAGCGATTGATTACAGCGTTGAGCATACGAAAGTTTATCATGAGGATTTTGCGGAAGAAGTTAATGTTAAGAAAGCCGGAAATGTTAAGCTCATGAAGGGCAGGACATTACAGACGGCGTTAAAAATTGGCAGGGAAAATCCGGGAAAAAAGATTGCTGTACTGAACTTCGCGGCTTCACAAAATCCAGGAGGAGGAATAGCGACCGGAAGCAGAGCTCAGGAAGAAAGTATTTGCAGGAGTTCAACACTTTATCCGACACTTGTCAGCGATAAACCAGAGGACGAGTTTTATTACTATCACCGAAATTCCAGTTGTGGTTATAAGGCAAGCGACAGATGCATATATTCACCGGACGTTGTGATTTTCCGAGATGATAACGATGAGATACCAGCGAAATTAAGGCCGGAAGAGTATATGAAAGTTGACGTGATTACGTGTGCTGCTCCTCATATCTTCAAGAACATAATAATCACAGCTGAGGAACTCTTTAATCTTCATGTCAAGCGCGCAAAAAATATTCTTCGAGTTTCAGCGTTTAACAATGTCGATATTCTCATAACCGGAGCTTTCGGGTGCGGAGCATTTCATAATGACCCGTTTATAGTTGCTTGGGCTTGGCGTGAAGCAATGAAAGATTATCAAGAGAAATTCGACAGCATAATTTTCGCGATATATTCACATCCAAGTTCATTCAATGACAACGACGGCGATAACTTCCGAGCGTTCCGTAACGAGTTCACAAATGTAGCTGAGTAATTCTCAAGTCATAAATGGAGTTGATTAATATGTATTCAGAAAAAGTTTTATCACAAGTCATCAATTGGAGAAGAGACATTCACGCTCACCCTGAGTTAAGCCAACATGAACAAAGAACTTCGGAATTGGCCGCAAATGTCCTTGAGAGTTTAGGCCTTGAGGTTACGCGCAACATCGGAGGCTTCGGAGTTGTCGGACTTCTTAAGGGGAAAAATCCGGGAAAAACTATTGCTCTTCGTGCCGACATGGACGCTTTGCCTCTGAACGAAGAAACCGGACTCCCTTATGCTTCACAGGTTAAAGACGTAATGCACGCGTGCGGTCATGATACACATACTGCTATGCTCATGGGTACAGCTTGTGTTTTGAGCGAAATGCGCGATAAACTCAACGGGAATGTAAAATTTATTTTCCAGCCTGCCGAAGAGTTCAACCCAATAGGCGGCGCACCAGGAATGATTAAGGACGGAGCACTCGAAAATCCCCACGTTGACGCAATGTTAGCTCTTCATGTCTGGCCATTATACGAAACCGGGAAAATTATCATGAAGGCTGGGCCTCAAATGGGAGCTTCGGACAGAATATTTCTCACGATTAACGGACAAACTGCTCACGGTTCAGCGCCAGATCAGGGAATTGACGCAATCGTTATAGCCGCAAACGTAATCACTGGCCTGCAATCTATCGTCTCACGCTCAATCTCGCCTCTGGAGTCTGTCGTCTTAACAATCGGGAAAATCAACGGTGGCTATCGCTACAATGTAATTCCTGACCATGTAGAAATTGAAGGGACAGTTAGGACAATTCGCGAGGATGTACAAGCAAGAATGTCTGAGCTAATCACACGAACAGCGAAGGGAATAGCTGAGAGTTTAGGCGGAATGTGTGAAGTGAAATACGTCAAGGGTTATCCTCCGATGATTAATGACGCTGAACTTGTTAATCTCGTGTCTGAAAGCGTCAAGAAAACTTCAGCGGATTTATTTATCGTTGAACAGCCAGAATTAGGAGCAGAAGATTTTGCGTTTTTCGCTCGTGAACGTCCGGCCGTAATGGCTTGGCTTGGATGTCGTCCGGCCAATATCGAGGCTAAGGATTTTGCAAAGTTACATAATAAAAAATTCTGCCCGGATGAAAATTGCTTCAAGTTCGGGATTGATTATTTCGTTCAGAGCGTTATTGACTATTTAGGGTAAATAAAAAATAAGCTCCCCCGATTTACACAAAGTCAGGGGAGTAAAATTTTCTCGTTATTACTTACCTTGATTTCTTTCCGAAGACCATTAACGCGCAAATTATCAACGCAAGACTTGATACTGATGAACAGCCTCCGCCAGAACCTCCTTGATTTACTCCGTTTTGTTCAGTTTCAGAATTTTCCTCAGGTTCAGAGTTTGAAGTTTCGAGCGTGAAGACTTTTATACAGGCATTACAAGCTCTGCTTTCTCCGTCGTCCGTAATGTTTTTTCCATCTTTCCAGTCCGATAATTCAGGCTTAGTTTCAGCATAGGCAAAATAACTCTCTCCAGTCCTTACGCTCACGGCTTTGAACGCTCCCGTGTCCTCAACTGCAGTCGGATAGTTATACGCTGAAGATGTCCCAAGATTTACGATGACAGAATAATATTCACCTTCTGAGACTTCAACAGGATTACTAAGACTTATTGTGTGATAACCTGCATACTTCATAGTTCCTGAGGCCGCCGGATTTTCAGGGATGCCGGGATTTTGCGTGTGAGTTTTTCCGAGCTTGTTAATGTAAATCTCATAGGGCACGTTATTGTCAGCAGTATGAAATGCCACATATCTTATACTCTCATTCTCATCTGCTCTTATGACATCCAGAAATAGCCATTATTGCCCCATCCGGTTCCCCAAGAATTTTTAGCAAGCCAAGCTCCTTTACCTCCTGCTGTAACATAATCATCATCCCAGCCGACTATATTAACAGCATGGCCGGAACCTTTTCCGCTTTCAAAGTAATATGCTCCCTGTGAAAGTCCTGAAGCTGAATGCTGGTACGAAATATACACTGCTCCGTGAGACATAATTAGACGTTTCACTTCATCACGATTTTTCTCGGTGATTGGTCCTAATCTGTACGCTTCTTTGAGCCTCAAAGGATGAGTGTAATTCTCAGGAGTTTTTCCTGCTGTAAGACTTGAAACGTTTTCAGCACTGGTATACGGCAAATCTTTTTCGTAAACAGTTCCAGAACGTGATAAAAATGCGATTGCCTTTGAGTTATTTCCGCCCTGATTTAGTATTTCTTTTTTCTCACTATTTAGCGCAAAAGCGTAACCTTCTCTAGTATCTTTATACGCAAACCAAGCCTGATAAAGTTCTGACAAGTCCGGCGCAGATTGACTTTGTTTCGAGACGTTATAACTTGCTTCGAGTGCTCCGAGCGAGGCAAAACTCCAGCAAGTTGCAAAACTGCCTTGATTTCTCACATCTGGCAGAAGGTTGGAACTTCGAGGATCATAGATTGACGGCAAAGTGTCAGCAGCAGAAAATGAAGCGTTCATGACGGAAGAATTTACGGGATTATTGGCGAGGTGTGATAGATCGAGAGGGTCAGGAAGATCACCGTAAAACTCTAAACCCTCAAAATATCCTTCAGGGTCCTCAATATAGCGTGTGTATTCTTCAGCTTCTGGGGCAAAATCGGCTGAGACGGGATCCCATTCGCAAATAAAAGGAAGTGAAGTGTTATTGCTGTAGCTGACGTATTCACCTGAAGAGTTAATCGCTAAAGTATCTCCGTTCCCACGTGCAAAAATTTCGGAAGTTTCTCCGTTAATCCATTGCCAGTTATTGCCTTCAAGCTGTCTTGCTCCTACCCAATATTCCGAGCTATTATCAGCCGATGCAAGCATAATCTCGATGGCTTCCCGTTCGTCCTGGTCGGTTAAGGTTGCCAAATGTCCGCCGAGATTTTCACAGTATTCTTTTGCTTCCTGCCAGGTATTTTGAAGCTCAAAAGCTCTGTAAGTATGTCCCTTGAAACTTATACCAGCAAAGCCCTTTTCAATATCAGCATTGGCCGGAGCAAAATCCCATTGATATATAAGCGGCTTTTCAGGATTTTCAAACGTCTGTATTCTCGCCAAAATCCATTTTACATTGCTGAAGGCTTCGGGAGTGTCGAGCGTCCATGTTCCACTTTTCACGTTTCTGAACCAATTAGAACGAAGAATTCTGCTGCCGTCAACATGCATAATCGAAATCCTGAAATCTGTACGATAAGAAGGCTGTAAAGCTGTTGATGTGTCAGAGGCTTTCACGAGTTTGTAATTTATGGCCGTTACATTTCCGTCCTGACTTATGACTTCGACATATGGTACACAATCAGCAAGCTGTTCATTCACCAACTTATAATTTGGGATTGTATTCTCTGCTTCTCCAGCGAAGACAATATTTTTACCGCTGTCGTTTAAAGCATCATACTCAAGCCAGTCTTGATCTATATGAACTTGCTTATACATTCCTAATCTGAATGTCTTACTTATGCCAGTGCTGACCTCATCAATAATTTCTTCTGTGTCGTCATCTCGGATTAAGTAACCTCCGCCGGGAATTGTTAAACGTCCTTCTGTCGTGAAATGTTTTGCTTCAGCTAAGATAGCATTATCAGTCTCAACGTCAAGCCAAAGCCAATAAAATTTTGCATTGCTGTAATCTGATTTGCCGTCAACTAACTTTGCTTCTGTCTCATAAGTTCCCCAGACTGACAACTCAGGTTCATTCAAGACTGAGAATTTCCATGTATATATTGTATCAATGTCATCATTCTCGTCCGTGGATAAATTCACTTCGACAAGCCATATTTCCCTTTCCTCGATTGGCTCATCGAAGGTCAATGTCCCTTCAGGAGTTTCACCCGCAGGAATATCAATCCATTCACTTCCATAAAAATAATCCCAATATTCTCGGCTGGCATTCTCAACCTGAAAACGCATATCGACATCCTGAGAAATCGGTGTTGAAGTGTCAGCAGGATTTACAACTCGCCATCTCAAACCTGTAACCTGAGAGCCGGAACGTATGAACTCGATATACGGCACAAATGAATTAAGCTGCTCCTGAGTTGTCCTGTAATTCGGGAATTTAGCTTGACCGTTGAGGCTTGGCCTGTCTGGAATTGTCCAGCTGACATTTACCCCGTTAAGTCCGTTGTCAGCTTCTCCGCATAAACGAGTTCGCTCGCCGTCGTCCTTGTAGAGCTCATAAGCCCATCTTCCATAAGTCGGGCCTAATTTCAGCGTCTGTGAAGTCCCTGAAACTCTCTGAATTTCTCTTCCGTTCCAAAATGAATAATTCCCGCCTGAGATAGTGAACGTTCCGGTAAGGTCAGCAACTTTTTTAAAGTCAATATCTCCGTCTGAGACACACACATAAACCTGAGAAAATCTCGCTCTCGAATAATCCGAATGTCCATCACGAAGACCAGCAAGAGACTCATGTTTTGCCCACATGTAAGGTTCTGCTGACGACGACGAAACAAGCAAGATAACTAAAAACGCGCACAACAAAAACTTTTTGAGGATGTTCCTAACGTGTTTTGGGATGGAAAAAATATTTTGAGCATTATAGCATGAAAAGTGTATATTATAATTGTGTGAAAATTTTTAACAGGAGGTAAATAATCTCATGAGTGAAAATAAACCCGAAGCGTTGATGCAGAAAAAATCATTCTTCGAGAAATTTATTTACGCAATTGAAGTAATCGGCAACAAATTCCCTCATCCTTTCTGGCTGTTCGTTGTCCTGTCGTTAATTTTATTCGGCTTGTCCTACTGGTTACAGGGTAAAGAAGTCAGCTACATGGTCAGCAAGGCCGGAAAAGTTACAGAACAGACCGTAAGCGTTGTTAATCTCGTCTCGTATGATGCGCTGCGAACATTTTTTGCTAATTTTGTGAAGACTTACATGAACTTTGCACCGTTGGGATTAATTCTCACGATGATGCTCGGAATTGGCCTTGTTGAGCAGACAGGAATGATCTCGGCTTTAATGCGCAAGACAATTCTCGGAGCTCCACGTGTACTTGTTACGGCAGTAATCGCAATCGTCGGAATTAACGCGAACTTAGCTTCAGACGCTGGAATAATCTTCACACCCGTAATCGCCGGAGCAGTCTTCAAAGCACTAGGACGTAATCCCTGGATCGGAGTTGCTGCGGGATATGCGGCAGGCTGCGGTGGCTTCACGGCAAATTTATTCATCGCAGGAACCGACGCGCTTTTATCGGGAATAACAGCTACAGCAATTGAAGGAGTTCCGTATATTCCTGAGGGAACACCGACACACCCGTTAATAAACTGGTACTTTATGATTGCCGGAACGTTCGTATTAACTTTCTTGACTGTCTACGTAACTGAACGTTATATAGTGAAAATGCTCGGTGATAATGAGACTGGTCATGATGAAGAAGAGCTGAAGAAACACGCCGTAACTCCAGAAGAAAATCGCGGCTTATTCTGTGCATTAATCGCGTTAATCGCATATATCGCTTTAATCGTCTGGATGACTTACCCGCAAGGCTCATTATTCAGAAATCCGGCCAATGGTGATATTCTTCCACGTTCACCGTTATTGAATAGCGTAATGCCGTTACTATTCGGATTATTCTTTGTTGTCGGGATTGCGTACGGAATTGGAGCGGGAGTAATCAAGAAGGGTGAAGATGTCCCGAAGTTAATGCAGAAGGGCTTAATCGGAAGCACGGGTTTTATGGTCGTAGTTTTGCCGGCTTCACTTTTCGTTGAACTTTTCAGGATGAGCCATTTTGACACAATTTTATCCGTTACGGGCGCTGAGTTCTTGAAGAGTATGAACTTGGGCGGAATTCCTTTACTCGTGTTATTTATCTTGCTCGTTACGTTCTTGAACATGTTCATGATAAGCGGTTCAGCTAAATGGTTAATCCTTGCGCCGATTTTCGTCCCGATGTTTGCTGGCGTGGGATTTTCACCGGCATTAACTCAGGTTGCGTATCGAATTGGCGACAGCACGACTAACATAATTTCCCCGTTGTCATATTATTTGCCCGTCATGATAGGATTGCTCGAGCAATATAAACCTGATGACAATACTGAAGTCGGAATTGGGACAGTAATATCAATGGCGATGCCTTATTCGTTGTTTTACTTGCTCGGTTTCACTGTGCTGTTAGTGATCTGGTATTTAGCGGGAATTCCTTTAGGGCCTGGAGTTGCTGCAGGACTGTAATTAAATTCCGGAATTAATGAAAATTTTCCCTCCTTATGAGATTTTTACGGGGAGGGATTTTGTTTTGCTTCACACCTTTCATGTTCACGAATTACAATAAAATTTATTCGGCCGGAGTTAAGGGAGCTAATTTGATTTACGAGGGCAGCAATTCAGATTATGATTAACAATAACGATCCTAACGCTCAAATTTCCTGCCGATTGCACAGCGTCAATATCAGAACTCACGGAGATAATGATAAAATAGCTCAAAAATTCAGGAGGTCAATCATGAAAAAGTTATTTTGTGCCGTAATCCTTCTCGTTATGGCGAGTTCAGCGAGTTTTGCTCTTTCTGATGCCGAGTATAAAGTCTTGATGAAGAATAAGAGTTTTGCGGCCGCCGATAAAGCTCTAAATTCAGCATGGAAAGACGCTACGGGTATGTTATACGGTTCGGACATCGACAATCTCAAGGAAAATCAGCGACAATGGATTAAAACAGGCCGAGACCGTGAAGCTCAAGCCCTTATGAACAGAAATAAACTCTCAAAGGCCGAAGCGTACGCCCAAGTTACGAACGTACGAGCTGAATACATCATGCAATACATCCGCGATAATATACCCCCGTATGAACGTTTAGCATACAGCATGAATAAAATTGCCCGGCAGATTTCACAGTCAACAAAGCCTTCTGCTCAGTCCGGAAAAATTAAAGCATGGAGCGGGAAAAATTACATCGTCGTGTTTGAAGTTAATGGCAAGGAGAATTATTTAGCCAGATTTTGGACGAATAGCAAACAGCATGTTTTTGACGATTTTTATTATCCAGGCATGAGATTATCTGACGCGAAAGAGTATCTTGACAGCGAAGGCTATGGAGATGATGACACTTACGTAGTCGGCGGAATTAAACAAGTTGTCGAGTTCGGAATAAACGGTAACACTGTCTCGTATATTAACTTTGTTCAAGCTGATATACCAATTCCCGAGAAAATCCAGAGTTTACTTGACAAATACGAGAGATAAAAATTATGCCCCTTAGTTCACAAGAGCTAAGGGGCTTTGTTATGCTTTCAACGGAAATTTTCTCTGTTCTCCGGCCAATAACTTACGAGCAAGGTTTAACGTATTTTCCCATTCGCTGAACACAAGATACTCTTCAACATGATGTTCATAGTTGTAGCCTACGCTTAAGTTCACTCCGCAAATTCTCTCGCATAAATATATAATATCTGTTGATGAACTCGTCCCAGCATCTTTATAGCCGGTATTTTCTTCAATAAACTTTCTGAACTCGTCAGTAACAGGAATATCATAAAACTTGTAATCCCTTCCGTTTCGCCGATCGAACTCGATTATGTATGAATGCTCGTTGATTTCCCGGAATAATTCTTTGTGGAAGTCTTGAATGTCTTGCGCACCAAGTGAGCCAATTTCTTCCTCGTTCGTGATTAATAATGAATGTCCGGAGTCTCGTAACTGCCACAAAATTGCACAACCTGCCCGGTCGTCAGCTCCAATTCCGTAATTTTCCTCGCATGACCTGTAAGTATCTTCGTCGTCGAGAATTATTTTGTGTGAACCTTTTGAGCCGGCAAAAAACGTATCAGCGTGTGCAACGAGTAAAACTCTGTCGCTCCGGCTTCCTGGAACGTAAACGCAATTTTTTACTCCGACGTGTTCATAGAGTTTTGCGTTCTTGAGCGTCAAAAACTTATCGAAGACTTCATCAACCGAACCTAGCTCATAATTAAGAAATGTCTCTAATACTTTTCTGTCAGTCATCGCATTATCTCCTTCGGGATTTCCTGATTCACGTAAACGCTTCATTTCCTCTAAAATTGGTATTGTCATGATGTGAGATAATCCTCTCGTTAAGAAATTTGATCTGTGTGATAAATCTTGTCAGTGAATTATTGAGCCATAAACAATGAGTAAAATTATAGCAATAAATCATGTATATTTAATGTGGGAATATTTCGTTGAGGAACTTGAAGAGGCCGGAGAATATTCCTTCACAAAGAAAGGCACGGGCTACGAACAGAACAGGACACTTCAGAATGATATAGACTTTCTTCGGGACTTGGGAGCGGAAATTGAAGCGTTAAGCGCTGGCTTGAAGATGACTTCTCACTTTCTGCCGCATATGAGTGAACATGCCGCGTCGTTATGGGAAAAAATTACGTGATACATCCCGAAAGATTTAGCGGAATACTCAAAGAAGGCCGTAAATATTCGTTATGCCTCGCCCGGAAATATAGCAAGACACTGGACGTTATCACCTTATGACTTTTATTTTCGCGGAAATTCCTGGTACATGATATCGTTCAATCACAAGCATAAAGCCCTGAGCACTCACAGAATGAGCAGAATTATTGAGGCCAATTTTGCACCTGATGAAGATTACGTTATGCCTGACGACGGCGGATTTACGCGCGATTATGTCTCGACAGCGTGGCATATTGCTCCGGGTAATGAAATGCACTCAGTGAAGATAAAATTGTCGGGTAATCTCGCGGATTCCATGAGGGAAATTAAATGGCACCCAACACAGAAAATCGAAGAATTGCCCGACGGTGATATTATTCTAACAGCAGAAATCCCGTATCTCGACGAAGCGGCTCGCTGGGTATTGGCCGGAGCTCCGAAACCTTAAGCCCAGAACGAAAATTATTGATTAAACCTCCTGAACTTCACGCGTCTGACATGATGAGCAAACGTTGAACTCAGGACAAAACCGATGCTTAAGCCTAACAGCGACAGCACGCAATTAATCCCGTTAGCCTCGAAGCCGGCATAATCCCCCAGATATAAGCCAACAAGGGAATAAAAAAACAAATCGCCGGGAATTAATGGGATTATTGACGGGTAAATGAAATATGTCGATGGCTGTCGTCGAGTTACTGCGAAAAATTCAGCGTACAAAGCCGCAACCGAAGCCGATAACGTCATGTATAAAAGTCTGCTTGAGATTACAGGTGTCAAGGTCAAAAGAGCAATTCTCGCCAAAGCTCCGCCAAGTCCAGCAAAAATTAAATCTTTCGGAGTAATCCTGAACACAACGCCAAATCCTACTGAAGCTATGAATGACAATGCAACGAGAATATACGGATTAGTTAAAGGCTGAGAAGTCGCGTTAATCGTGATAAAACCTGAGAAAATTACGAGAGATAAATATACTCCCATTCCTAAAGCCATAGTCTCGATGAAAATTTTCAACATCTGCAATATTCCGTTAATCTCATAGCCGCATAAAAGATTTCGCATAGAATTAACGAGGGGAATTCCGGGAATTACGAGCATTGAGACGGTGATTAAAATTACCGGGAAATTATTGCTCATGTTGGAAGCTATGAAGAGGATTGCGGCAATCCCAGCGAGCAACATTGTGAACGCGTTCATTACTATTCTGTCAAGGCCTGTTTTTTCAAGAATGGGCGTGATGAAATGAATTAATGCCGTGATGACAGCAATAGGAATTAGCTCATGAAAACTTCCGCCGAACATGAAGCATAAACACGACATCGCTAAAATTCTTCCGAGTAAAACAACAATATCCGGATAATCTTGAACCTGCATAGCTCGCTCAAGCATTTGTGATAATAATTTGGGATTAGGCTTAATCTCCGTAACTTTGTAAGATAACCTGTTCAAACTCTTTAATCTCTCTAAGTGAATGCCTGCCGGAGGGATTGAGATTTGCCGAGATGAGTAATTCCCGGATTTGTCCTTTGCAGCTATGGACATGTGAGAACTTAGAATGAAAATGCTTACGTCTTGAAGATTATAGGCTTTGCAGATGAAGGAGACGGCCGCATTTACGCGTTCAAGATTGGCTCCGCTTAATACCATTTGACGGCTCAAGTTCACGCAGAAGGATAAAATTTCATCAATATTATTCATGCTTAGAACTCCCCTTTTTTAGCAATACTTTACACGATAAAAGCAGCTTTGAAAACTATTTTTTACGTTCTCGAATTTCAGCAAATACCATGTTCAGATAATCAGAGGCTTTTTTCCGCTCAGCATCGAGGATCGAATTAACCTCAGAAAAATTTACGGGCCTGTTGATTACGTCGAAGTCATCATAATTCTCAACATGTCTATTCAGTGTTGAGATTTAGTGAAAAGGCTGTACCGTGAAATGAGTTCGTAACTACATATTTTGCGTTGTCAATTAATGAGATGAAACGGAATACATCAGGAAGGATAATTTTTTTCTCGCGTCGGAAGAGATTTTGATTGAACTGTCTCCAGCTTGAGCAAATTCTTACGAGCTTAAGGCCGGTTTTCTTAGCTAATGCCTGAGCGAAATCGTTAATTTTTTTGTCGGTGTGAAGAGCGTAAATTAAAATGTAGTCCCCCCCCCCATTAGTAGTTTTTACGTATTTCCGCCACGTATTTCCACTGAGGCATAAAGTCGGGTCAATAATCTGCACAGCATGTCGGTAATTATAGCACTCACGAAGTATTTTAAGGCCCGAATCTTCCCTGACTGAGATATGACGGTATTGATTAATATACTTCTGAGTTTCAGCAGCTTCTTCTTGCGAAATCTCGGATGTTCCAAAACTGGAAGAAAACGAAAATTTATAGCTTCCTTCAGGTGCAAACGATAAATGCATAATTTTCTTGGTTTGTTCACCACAAGCCGGATTCCATATCTGATCGCTTCCACTGCAGAAAGCATCAGCATCAGACTTGTAGACTTCATCAAAACTTAATTTATTATCGGACATATGAAAATACTTGCGCTTGAACCCTCCGAATACTCTCGAAGTCTCATAGATGGCCGCAATCGCTGGTAAAATTTTAAATGGAATTGTAATCTTTCTTCCTGTCGTACATAAATACTTCAATCGCTGAAGATAATTCGGCTTTGAGGCGGTCTCAACAAATCTTACGTCAGCTCCGTGCTGCTTGAAAAATTCCTGAGTTGCTAAGGCCTGAAGCATTGAGCCGTAATTCCCGAAAGCCGCTATAGTGATGACATCAATTTTCACTTGGCATTTCTCCTTTCATGATAATCACGCTAAATATATCACAGAAAAAATCCTCCCGGCCTGTTTGATCCGGAAGGACTGAAAATTTTTTGCGTCGATAAAATATAACACGTTCGATTTTATTGCTTAATAATTTTTCGTGAGGATAACGTCAGCTTGTTATTCTGCTTTGTAATCTTTCGTGAGAACTAAAGCAACCTGTTTAGCGTCCTCGTAAGGATCCGAAAAGTCCGTGAACATCTTTCTCTCTTCGTTGACGGTGATACCCGCGCAGATCATATCAACCTTGCCTGAGTTTACGGCCATGAACAGCGAATCGAACGGGTAAGCAATAATCACAAGCTCCTTGTTGAGTTTACCTGCGATAAGAGCACACATCTCAATATCAATTCCCGTATAACCGTCGCCAACTTTAATATCATAAGGAGGGAAGCCGGATTCAGTTCCAACGTATAATTTTCCGCCTTCAGCTCCCTTGTGCAGGTCAATATCTTCGGGTTTAGCCGCTGTCGGGTCTTCCTTGTACTTCAGCATAATAGCTTCGAGTGAGCCGTCAGCTTTAATCTCAGCAAGAGCCTTGTTGACCTGGTCGAGTAATTCTTTGTTGCCCTGTTTGAAGCCGATTGCATATTGTTCAACAGTGAGGGCATCGGGTAAAATCGTCAGGACTTCGGGATCATTCTTCACAAATTGTTTTGCCGGAGCCTCGTCCATGATTGCGCCTTGAATTTTGCCGACCTTGAGAGCTTGAATTACGTCCGTAGCTTTCTCGTATGTCGTGAGCTGATCTTTTGCCTTGTCGCCGAGCATATTTTTCGCGATACCTTCAGCGATAGTTCCTCTCTGCGTGCCAATCTTGAGATTAACGAACTCGTCGGGCTTGGAGATGTTCAGACCGTTAGCAAAGCATACGCCCGCGCTCAAAGCCAAGATTATTAACATTGCCGCTAATTTCTTCATGATTAAATTTCCTCCATAGTCAAAAAATTTTTACGACGGATATTATATCGCAAGTCTCAAGAATGTAAATATTTTTTCGTGAATGAATTAATTAGTAAACTTTTGTTTATTATTCGCGCTGAGAATTATTACGGGGTTATCGGCTTTCATGAGTGTAATATCCTGAGCAAGTGATTTTGACGCTGAAGCTGAGATTTGCAGGCTCTCGAAGTTGTCCCAGTTGTGCAAGAAAGAATAAGCCGTGTTGAAAGTCTCAAGAGTTACGCAAGCAATTACGACACGGACGCTTTGAAACTGTGAGAGATATTCCAGGATTTCGGCCAATTCTCCGGAACTTCCGCCGATAAAGACGTGTGAAGGCTTCGGAAGAGTTTTAATCACCTCAAGAGCTCGGCCCTCGTGAACGTGAATATTATGAAGATGAAACTTTTTTATATTGCATGAAATTATGCTTAACGCTTCAGGTCTGAACTCGACGGCGTGAATATTGATTTCAGGATTAGCATAACCGACACTGACGCTGATACTTCCGGATCCTGCCCCAATGTCCCAGAATGTTGAAGATTTATCGAGTTCAAGACGGCTCAAAATTGCAAATCTCACGGCCTCTTTGGTCATATGCTTTTCGGGGATAAAGTCAGAGTTTCGCAAAAATAATTTTTCGTGAGTGTAAAAGTTTTCGTTCTTGATGAGAATAATTGAGAGTTCAGGAAATTCATAACTCGTGAAATTGGCCGGGCTTCCGTGTAAAATTTCCTCGTCAGGACTTCCCAAGTTTGAGCCGATGAAGACTTCAACGTCAAGACACTTTAACTTTTCGCATGCCCACTTAGGCGATATGACTTTGTCGCAGAATAATATTGTGAGCCTGTTTCGTTCGACTGCGTTTAAGAATTTCCCAGCGTCTAAGTTTCGTCCGTGTCCAGAGAGAATTTTTGCGTCGTTCCAGACTTCGCCGGCCTTTGCACAGATAACTTGAAGTGAGCTTATGCCGGGCAAAACTCGAAATTTTTCATGAGGGAATTTTTTCTGCAGAACTGGAAGCAGACTGAATATTCCGGTGTCGCCTGAAACTAGAATTACAATTTTTCCCGTCTCGTTCGCAAGCTGAGAGTAATTCTTGATGTCAATAACTTTCTTGCCAGATTGAACGAGATTAACGAAACGTGAAGCCGCAAAAATTACGTCAGCAGACTTCAAAGCCTCCTGAACTTCAAGAGTGAGTGAACCTGCTCCAGCGCCGGCAATTATGATTTCACGCGTCATAATTTTTCCCTAAAACTGCGCCCGTTCCATCAATAAACACAGCATCAACTTTCATTTTCCCGTTCGTCCTCTCCTCACACTTTCTTGAGATTATCTCGGCTAAATTATTCCAGACTTGATTAAATCCTGCTGAGTTCACAAGTTCGATTGCTTGATTTGTAGTGTTGCTGTGATAAATTTTCGTGATTAATTCCCTGTTTGCTCCGGCTAAAGCTAAGTGTGTACATAAGGCTTCAAGTTTTCCGTCGGCAATCTTGCTGTGAGTGTTGAAACTTCCTGCGGCCAATTTCAGCAATTTTCCTGGATGTCCGGTTATTATCACGTGTTCAAAGCCGAGTTCAGCCGCCTCATCAAGAACGTAACCGGGATAATTTCCGCATTGTATCAGGTTTCGAGTTTCGAGATTGAAGATTTGACGGGTAATTTTATCGCCTGTTCCTGCAAAAGTTATGAAGAGTTCACGGAAGCCGAGAGAGTAAATCATGTTCAGCTCAAGCGTTAAAGACTGCAACAATGCTTCCTCGTTCATGGGTTTCACAAAACCTGTAGTGCCCAAAATCGATATGCCGCCGACAATTCCTAATCTTGGATTAAAAGTTTTCTTTGCGAGTTCACGGCCATTCGGGACGGAGATGATTACACGCAGGGATTTTCGGGGAATTATTTCACGCACAGCAAGCTCAATCATCTTTCTTGGAACGGGGTTAATCGCAGGCTCACCAACTGGAACTTTCAGGCCCGGAAGAGTTACAATCCCGACACCTTCACCAGCTGTGAAAATTATTCTGCCGTCATCGTCATCAAGAATTTCAACGCGCGCTAAAATTTTTACGCCGTCCGTAATATCTGCTTTATCATCGCCGGAATATTTCACGACACCGAAAATATTTTCTCGTTCATGAAAAACTTTCAGGGTAAATTCATGGCCTTCGAGATTTTTCACGCTGATAAATTCGGGAGATTGGCCGGAAGTGATAAAGATTGCAGAAGCCTTTGAAGCTCCAGCGGCACAAGTCCCTGTTGTTATTCCAGTCCGTAAAGAATTGCGTTGATTATTGCACAAGCTACAGTTGTTCCGCCCTTGCGTCCACGAGCGATAATTCGGGGAATTTGGGTTAAAGTCTCGAGCATATTTTTAGCCTCGCTGACATTCACGAACCCGACCGGAACCCCGATGATTAATGCAGGATTGGCCAGACCTTCACGGACGAGTTCACACAGACGAATTAAGGCCGTCGGAGCATTGCCAATTGCGAAAATCGCTTCGGGAAATTCACGTACAGAACGCTCAATATTGACGATTGCACGCGTGAGGTTTCGGGCTTCAGCTTCGGCTTTAACGTCGTCGTCCGCAATATGAGAGATAATTTTTGTGCCGTAACGCTTGCTAATTCCCGACGCTAACATCAAAGTGTCAGTGATTATCGGAGCGCCTGACTTGAGGGCTTCACGGGCTTTCGTAACTGCTCCGTCCGAGAAAAATAAATTACTCTGGAAGTCAAAATCTGCCGTCGCATGAATTACTCGCATTATGACGGGTAAATTTTCGCTTGGACCTTCATATTTTCCCATTGAGGCCGCAATAATCCTCATGCTTTCTCGTTCGATTTCTCCGGGATTTATTATCATGATTTACACCTCGCAAGGGCAAAAGTTGAGTTCTCACACACAAATTTACTCCTCATAAGCACAGCTCCTTCACCAGCGGCAAATACACAGGCTCTTTCGCAGACGTTATCAGTTCCGACAATCTCAAGAACTCTTTGTGAACTCGTAAATTTTCCCGTTAAACTCTGAAGTTGTGAGGCTGTGAACGTTACGAACGGGATTTTATTTTTCTCAGCAAATAACTTCATAGCCGATTCATCGCGTTTAATGTCAATCGACGCAAGAGCCTTAAGCGACAACATGCTCACGCCCGCACCGTCGAGAAAATTTTTCGCGTCTCGTTCAAACTCTTCCGGAGCAATCCCCTTGTTACAGCCCGCGCCTAACACTAAAACTTTCGGCCTGAGAAATAACGTAACAGGGAACGGAACGGGAATATTTTCACAGGTTACAGCAACACCGACAGAATTATCATCAAGGATTTTTGCTGAAACGTGCTTTATCGCCGCCGGATTCTCGATGACGCAATCATTTTTCACAGCCCATTCATCGACAGATAGCAAATTATTTACGTCAGTTGCTGTAGTGATTACGGCTTGAGCATGAATTTTCCCGGCAATTTTCCGAGCGAGTTCATTAGCTCCGCCGACATGCCCGGACAAAATGGGGATTACGAATTTTCCCGTCTCATCAATCACGATTACGGCAGGATCCGAGAGTTTAGAGCTGACGTGAGGGGAAATCGCACGCACGGCAATTCCGCAAGCTCCGACGAAGATTAACGCCCGGACTTCGTGAAAAATTTTGCCAGTCCAGACGCTTAAAGGCTCGTTAATGGGATTGAGATTAAATCTCGATGGCGCAAAAACTTCACCGTCAAGAAAATCTGCAAGCCTCAACGCCAATTTTACGCCGTTACGAGTGAAGGCAGCTATTGCGGTATTCATGGGAAAAAGTTTTGTCATAAAGTCTTGACTTCGCAAATTTCTCATCGCTCAAGAACTCACCGACTAGGATTAATGCGGATTTCCTGATGTCCTTTGCAATTTCGGGTAAAGTCTCAAGAGTTCCGCGTAAAATTTTTTCTTCCGGCCAAGACGCTTTATAAACGACAGCCGCCGGAGTATTCTTGTCATAACCGCCGGAGATTAACTCATCACAAACTTTTTCAAGCATTCCAGCCGACAAGAACAGCGCAAGAGATGAACGATGAGCCGCAAGAGAGCTTAAACTTTCGCGTTCAGGAACGGGAGTTCTGCCTTCAAGACGGGAGATTATCAAAGTTTGCGAGAGTTCAGGGGTCATGTACTCAGTTTTGAGTGAAGCCGAAGCCGCAAAAAGTGAACTTACGCCGGGAATTATCTCAAACGGAATATTTTTTGCGCGTAAAGCCTCGAACTGTTCACGAACGGCCCCGTATAACGCAGGATCCCCAGAATGAAGCCGGACGGTTACAAGCCCCCTGTTATGGCCGTCAATGAGCAATGCAAGAATTTCTTCAAGCGTTAAACTCGAACTGTCGAAAACTTCACACTCTGAACTCGCATAAACCTTCAGAATTTCGGGATTAACGAGTGAACCGGCATAAATTATCCGCTGGGCTTTACGCAAAATTTCGGCTCCTCTGACGGTAATTAAGTCAACTGCTCCGGGCCCTGCTCCGATAAAGTAAATCATAGCTCGACAATCTTTAATCCCATTGACAACGCGAGTTCTTCATACTCAGGAAATTTATACATCAAGTTTGCTTTGACGTGAGCATCGCTTGAGAGAATTACACTGCCGCCGTGTTCAGCAATGTATTTCAGCATTGGCCGAGACGGATAAGGGAAATCTTTATAGCCTCGTGCAACTCCTCCCATGTTAATCTCAAACGGCTTGCCCGTCTTCAATAGCTCATCAATTGCCGAAGTCCACGCAGCAACGTAACGCGGGTTATTCTCGTCAAAAAATTTGTTACCCTTGTTGAGCCTCGTGATAACGTCAAAATGTCCGATTATGTCAGCATTCGTTTTTCTCACGACATCAGCAATCGTAGCAAAATATTTTTCGGCGGCCTCGTAAACGTCATCATGGCAGACGTGAATTAAGCGTGTGAAAATTTCATCGGTGTGTTCGACGCAAATATATTCGCCGTCAATCAAGACATAATGCACTGAGCCAATAACGTAGTCAAAACCTTTAGCTGGGAAATCCGAATAATAATCCTGCTCAGTTCCGCAGAAAATCTTAATCTGAGACGCATATTTTTCCTTGAGCGCGTTAATCTCAGCTTTGTAGCGTTCAGTGCCATCAATTGACATGCAAGGCTCCTCATCAAACGACGTATAAGAATGTCCGGAAAATCCGAGCTTCTTCATTCCCCGTGAAATTGCCTCAATGATAATTTCTTCCGGAGAATTTTTGCCGTCGCAGTAGCGTGTGTGAACGTGAAAATCAGATAAAATCATGAAGTCATTTTCTCCTGCTTGACTTTTTTATCGATAACGTGGCGTGAGGCCAATTCCCGCAAAATGTCCTTAATCTCAATTCCCATTTCTGCCATCAAGACGAGCATGTGATAAATCAAATCCGAAATCTCGTAAATTGCCTCTTTCCTGTCGTTTTTCGCCGCAATTATGACCTCTGAACTTTCCTCGCCAATCTTCTTGAGAATTTTATCTAGCCCCTTCTCGAATAAATATGACGTGTAAGAGCCTTCTTTTTTCTCAAGTTTACGGCCTTTGATAAGCTCCATAAGTCCGCAAAGCGTGAATTTCTCGTGTTCGTCGTCTTCTTCACGAGGCAAAACGTCATCGACGAAACAGGAATAATTCCCCAAATGGCAGGCCGGGCCGTCAGGTTTAACGTAAACTAAAAGCGTATCGCGGTCACAATCTGCTTTTATCTCGATAATATGCTGATAATTCCCGCTCGTCTCTCCTTTGAGCCATAATTCTTTTCTCGAACGGCTCCAGAAACACGTTAACTTTTTCTCAAGCGAGATTTTCAGGCTCTCTTCGTTCATCCATGCCATCATTAGGACATCGCCCGTGTCATCATCGATTACGATTGCGGGGATTAAACCGTGCGCATTAAACTTTAATTCATCAATGTTAATCATATTTATAACCTCACAGGAATATTTTGCTTGGACATTTCGGCTTTCAAGTCATTAATTGCAACCTCGCCGAAGTGAAAAATTGACGCGGCTAATCCGGCATCAACTCGGGGGATTTCGTGAAACAGCGTGATGAAATCCTGAATGCTCCCTGCTCCTCCTGACGCGATAACCGGAACACTGACGACTTCACACACAGCCTTCAACATTTCCAGGTCAAAGCCTTGTTTAACGCCGTCGGTGTCAATCGAGTTCAGCACGACTTCACCGGCTCCGTTCTCGACGCATTGACGAATCCAGCCGATAGCCTCAATTCCGGTATCATCACGCCCCCCGCGAGCGAACACGTTAAATCTGCCGTTGACGCGCTTGACATCAGCCGAGATTACGACACATTGAGAGCCGTATAACTTTGCGGCTTCCGGGATTAACGAGGGATTAGCGATTGCGCCGGTGTTGACGCTGACTTTATCGGCCCCGCATGACAAAACGCGTTCGAAGTCCTTAACGCTGGAAATTCCTCCGCCGACGGTCAACGGGATAAAAACGTTTTGTGCAGTCTCGCGTAAAATGTCAGTGAAAATCTTGCGTCCGTCAGAAGAAGCCGTAATGTCGTAAAAAACGAGTTCGTCGGCTCCGTTGTCAGAATAGAATTTTGCAAGCTCAACAGGAGAATTTACATCGTTCAAGCCCTGAAAGTTTACGCCCTTCACAACTCGCCCGTTGCGAACGTCAAGACATGGGATAATTCGTTTCGTAATCATGATTTAGTCGCCTCGATTGCTTGAGAGATTTTCACAGCTCCGGTGTAATAAGCCTTGCCGATTATAGCACCGTAAAGGTTGAGTTTTGCCAGAGCTTTAACGTCGTCGAGTGAACTTACCCCTCCTGACGCAATTATATTCATGCTGAGTTTTTCGCTCAAAGTCTCGTAAAGTTTTACGTTCGTGCCCTTCATCGCTCCGTCTCGTGATATGTCCGTGCTGATTATCGTAGTTATGCCGTCGTCCTGCATTCTTTGACAGAAATTTACAGCCTCAAGCTCCGAATTTTCCGTCCAACCTTTTATCGCAACGTTTCCGTCCTTAATATCGACACCAACGGCAATTTTATCGCTCCCAAACTCTTTTACAGCTTCAGCCGCAAAATTTTTGATTACTACAGCCGAAGTTCCGAGAATTACTCGCTCAACTCCTGAACTCACATAATGTTCAATCGTCTTCATGTCTCGAATGCCGCCGCCAACCTCACACTTCAAGCCGCAAGCCTCGCGAATTTTCATCACAGTATCGAGATTAACGGCCTCGCCTGAACGTGCTCCCTCCAAGTCGACAATGTGAAGCCACTGTGCACCTTCTGACTTGAATTTTCTTGCTGTGTTGACGGGTTCAACGTCGTAAATCGTCATGTCGTCGTAATTCCCGCGCAAAAGCCTCACAGCCTGCCCGTGAAATAAATCTATAGCCGGTAAAATTATCATGCTTTCACCTCACAAAATGCCTTCAACATCTCAAGTCCAACATTGCCGCTCTTCTCAGGATGAAATTGAACGCCGTAAACATTCTTGTTCTGAACTGCCGCCGTCAAGTCAGCTCCGTAATTCGTCGTCGCCGTGATAAATTCTTCCCGACAAAAAGCCGCGTAAGAATGCACAAAGTAAACGTGTTCGCCCTCGTGTGAACGCGAGAAAATTTCTGAAGGGTTCGTGAAGTTTAGCGAGTTCCAGCCCATTTGAGGGATTTTCAGGCCAGCAGGAATGACTTCAGAGATTGCGCGGATTTCACCAGGAATAAGATTTAAGCCGTCAAACTCGCCGAACTCGTAACTCTTCGTGAACAATAATTGCATTCCGAGACAAATTCCCAAGATATTTTTTCCCTTGTGAGCTTCGTTAATCAATGGCTCAGCAAGCCCGGACGAGAATAATTTTTCCGCCGCATCTCCAAACGCTCCGACTCCTGGCAAAATTATTCGATCAGATTTTCTCAAGTCATCGGGATTTGACGTAACGCGAACGTCCTGACCGATGGCGTTAAATGAGCTTTCGAGTGAGAATAAATTTCCCACGCCGTAATCAACAATTGCAATCATGAAATAAAATCCTTTATGTGAAATTTTATGCCAGAAAAATATAGCACTATCAACGCACAAAAAAAAGCCCCGCAAGTTTTATCCTACGGAGCTGATATCTTCTGCCTTAAGTGCTTAATGAGTGCGCTTTAAGCGTTTATGAACGTCTCTTGCGAAGGAATAACGGAGCCGCAAGTACTAATGCTAATGCACCAAATCCAGCATCGCATCCGCCGCCTGAACTGCCTACTGAGCCGTTGTTGACGTTAGCAACTGTTACAGATAACCTTGTTGTTGCTGTTTGGCCTTCTGCGTCAGTCGCCGTAATCGTTACTGTATATTCGCCCTCTGCTGTCGGCTTAATCGTGGCTACTGCAGTCTCGCTATTGATGGTTACCCAATCAACTGATGCTGAGTAGCTGACGGCACCACTGGCGTTCTTCGTCTCAAGGTTGGCTGTAGTTTCCTGTCCAACCGTCATTGTGAACGTTAAAGGATCAGCCGTTACTGAGAACGTAGCTACGACTTCGTTGACCTTTACAGAAATCTCTACTTCGTCCTTATTGCCAGATCCATCGGTCGCCGTAATCGTTACCGTATAATCTCCTGCCGCTGTCGGAGCAAATGTCGCAACGTTGCCGCTGAAGGTTACCCATGTCTCAGAAGCAGTGTAGCTTACTGTGCCCTGAGCATTCGCAGGTGTGAGCGTTACTGTCGTTGTGCTGGCCGCATCAACCGTTACACTTGTCGGGTTAGCACTAATTGAGAACGGATTAGGTGTAGGAGCAGGATTGACTATTACAGTCGCTGTGTCGCTTGCTGTTGCACCTGCCGCATCCGTAGCGTTAACCGTTACGGTGTAAGTTCCAGCCGCCGTTGCTGTGAGCGTCGCTGTGTCGCCCGTGAACGTTCCAACCGTAAGACCAGTCTTATCAACAGTCGCTGTGTAAGTTACTGTGCCGCCTGTTGCTGCTCCGGTTGATTTTGCCGTCAATGTTCCAGTATCAGGAAGCGTGAACTCAGCATTGCCTACCGAGATTGAGAACACATCACGCTGAGTTACTGTTACTGTCAATTTCGTTGTTCTGCCGTCTGCAGCCGTAAGCGTTACTACGATAGGAGCACCGGCAAGTGCCGCATCCGTCGGAGCCGCTGTTACAGTCGTTCCGTTGACTTTTACCCACTCTGTGTCTGATGATACAAGCGCAACACTGGCTGTTGCTGTTACTGTCTCGCCGACTTTAACTGTAAGAGCCGCAGGAGTTACGGTTATATCTTCCGGCGCAGCTGCTCCAGCATATGTTACCGGCCACTGATAGTTATACTCGTTGTCGTTGTCCTCAGCACCAAGAATGGATACAGTTGCTTTCGCTCCGTTAGCAAGGTCGCCTAATGGGCCTGCATACTTTACGCCGATAACGTTCTCTCCATCACGGTCGAGCATTGGCTTTAACCATAACGGCATGAATAAGCTGTCCTCATCATTAGCAACAGTTATTCTGCTCGGGAATTCCACCGTGTAGCCCTCTGCAACAACATCATGTGAACCAGTTGTCGGCGCAAGCTCAGCATAAGGAGGATCGAGATCTTCATCTTCTTCGTAAACTGTGACTCCAAATTCAAACGGGTCAGCTCCTGTACGAACTGTGTCCGTTACAGAAAGGATGAATTTCTGTTCGATGTCTTCGTCTTCCGTTGTATCGTAATTACGTCTTGCAATGCCCTCAACGATGAACATATCGCCGGATTCTACAGTGTAAATTTCGCTCGTTACGTCTTCAGACTCAAAGCTCCATGCAATTTCGCCCTCATAGCCCTTTACCTGGAAGATTGCCGTGTATGTACGTCCGGCAATTGCGCCGTCAAAGTTATTGCTGACCTCGACGATTTCAAAATCGGGCTTCTTCACTAAGACTGCAAACTCAGCTTTAAGCGTTCCGACCGCGATTGTATAGTTGTACGTGCCTTCTGCAAGGTCCGCCGTAGCAAGTTTAAGCTCGATCGTTCCGTTGCCGGTAACTTTTCCGCTCATCGCTGCAAATTTCGGTGCGTCGTCAATCGCCGTAACTGTCCAGTTTCTAACCTCATCCTCATCGCCGTATACAACGCTTACTTTGACTGTTCCCTCTTCAGGAATTGTCATCGTCGTCGTCGGGGCAACTTCAAGATGAAGAGCAACTACGTTAATCCTGAACGTGTAGAGCTTATGATTGCTCGTTAATGCATTGTCGCCCTCATAAGCAAGAATGCTGAAGTCGTACGTCCCGGGCTCAACTCCCGTAAGATCTCCGGTCTGATATGCAATCGTTGATCCGTTGCCGTAGAAACCGAGCCAGTCAGGAAGATCATAGCCGAGAAGGTGAACATCTCTGCTCAAAACATCTTCAGGAATATCATAAACGCCGCTTACAGAATCGCCGTTGATTACTACCGTGTTGTTAAGTGTCGTAGCAGGGATCGTGTCATCAGGGCTCATTGCCGCATGAAGCGTGAAGTTGACAGGTACAGTGATAATCGTTCCGTAGCCGTCAGATCTTACTCCCTTGATTGAAACTCCCTTGATTGCGTCAAACTTTGTTCCAGTATTGCCGAGCAAAGTCGATGAAAGGCTCACGATTACGCCGTTTCCGTCAGGTGTAATCGTAAAATCACCCGTTATGTCGCTTGATTTCGTCGTTCTGCTCAGATAATCGCCGTCGAAGAGTACTGCATCAATTGTGCCTACCTTTGCTTCTCTGCTATTTGCATCAGGCATGAAGTAATCGGTCGTGATTGTGCCGTCGTTCCAGACATAGCCGTTCTCCGTGTAGACAGGAGCCGCCGCCGTCTCGTATGTGGCCTTCCTTACACCGTCAACCTTAAACTTTACAGTTGCAGCCCTGCCGACTGTGAAGTCCGTCTCGTCAACTGCTTCAGTCTCAGCAGTGCTCCACTGAAGACCCTGCGCAGGAGGAGTTACTCCCTCACGAATGAATGTATAAATCTTAAAGCCGGGAACTACATCGTCAGCAAAATCTACACGACTACCGCCAAGTATCGCAGTCGCTATAAGCGCTAACTGTACATCTACGGGGTTATCGCCAGTGTATGACGTTCCAATAAGTCTTATATACTGCTCGCCGAAAGTTACGTCAACTTCAGCTCTAAGAGTTATGTCATCTCTGACAAGAGTTTCTGATAAAGCAGTCTCATCGAGAACATTGCTGACTCTCCACTGTGAACCGTCTGAATATGTCGCAAAGTACGGTCTTAACCTAAATGTATGCTTTACACCATCAAGGTCAATATAGTAACGGGTCGTATTTCCGTCTGCTTGGGTATTTAAGGTGATTTCCTCGCCTCTGTAGATAACCTTGAACGGGATCTTTATAGCGAAGTTATGACCGTCACCAAGTCCGAACTCCTCGCCGCCTCTGATGAATGACCCGCTTCCAAGTGTTAAGATAGCAAGTTCTTTTCTTTCTTCGACCGTAACACCATTAGGATCTGCATTTGCTGAAGGGATACGGAACCTGAAAATAGGATTATTGACAGTTGCGAAACCATCTTCATAATTTCTATCCTCTGTTGTACCCAGCATCTTGAAACGCTCGCCGATCGTAGTAAATCCGTAGCCGTCAAAAATATCAAGATCTGGTTTCGCTCTCACCATTATATTACCAGGATAAACTCCAAAGGCATCCTTTGAAAGCGTAATATCTCCTGTAACGTTGACTGAATACTCGCCGCCTTCATTTGTAACGCGGTTTCTCTTGCCAATCTGAGTTGTGAATGAGCTGTAGTTCTGCAGTGCGTCATCGTTAATTATACCGGCATCGTTAAACCAATAATCTTTAGGATAAATACCATCAATAAAATCATCATCCCAAGCAGGTACAGGATTAGTGCTTCCCGCGAATGTTAAATGTCCGTCAATCGTTGCTCCTCTGGTGATCTCAAGTTTTACATCTCCCTCAGCATACAGGCTGTTTTTGTGAGCTAACGGGAAATACTCTCCATTACCAGTGAATTTGACATCAGAATCCTCCTTGATGATAACCTGATGGAATTTGTTATTAAAATCAGCCTCAACTCCATCACCTTTTATATCGCCGCTAAATGTGACTCTCGAAGGATAAGTTGTCTCAACACTGAACGCACGAATACCATTATCAGGAACTACGTATCTGGTCGGGAAGTCCTTATTCTCGCCTTTGTTCGCGTATATATTAACATCGCTCAAAAGTATATCGGAATTTGTAGCTGCTGTAATCTTCGCCATGTGATCAGCTACGGGGTTTCCTGTACCGTCAATCTTTAAGCCCGTAAAGTCTACTCTGCTGTTCTCCATAAAATGGAGATTACCGACTGTTAAAGCAGCATTAGCAGTAGCGTAAACTATCTGTCCGTTTGCGTCTACGTTCACTGCACCGGGTCTATGGCCTCTAAGCCAGATGCTTCCTACAGTGTCGTTCTCCATCGTATCGCCGCTGACGTTCAAAGTCGCAGGGCCGTAAACGATCAAGTTATCAATCGTAACATCTGCGCTTCTAAAAATTTGGTGAGAGAAAGGCCTATCGGTGGCATTCGTAGAATAAAGTCCTACGTTGCCTTTCGTACCGTTAATCGTTCCCTCGAAATCAATGTAATTATCAGCAACCGAGTCCGTTAAAACAAGTACGGCTTTGTCCTCAATATTAGGAGAAGCAGTGTTGTTGATTGTGATTGTGCCTTCACCGGTGATCTTAGAGACTGCCAAAACACCATTATCAACTATGGCATTTCCACCTGATTTAACATCAAGAGTAATATTCTTAGTGTCAATCCTCATGCCGTTGTCTTTAGCGATATAAGGCTCGTAAGGATAAATTTCAGCGGTGCCTTTGTAAATAGCATGATCTTCGAACCTTGTCGTGCCGTTAACTACAAACGTGAACGTTACGTCATCATTTTGCTCAATCGACTTTTTACCAAGCTGAAGCTCTGCGCCTGAAGCAACAGTAATTGAAGGCGTTTCTCCGGGCGACCATGTCGGAGAACCTGCAAGTCTAAGTATACCCTTAGCAACGTTCAGACTTAACACTGAATCATCAAGAGCATTCTTAGATACCAAAGTTAATTTTCCGTCTCCGGTTTTTGTTACTTTGGAGTCATCATCGTCATCATGCGGAAGAATTTGACCTCTAAGCACAAGATTTCTGAGTACATTAAGATTGCCGCCTGCCTTGAGTTCTGCTCCGTCAAGGTCGTGAGTTCCCTCAGGAATATCAAATGTAAGAATTGAAGGTGAAGGATTATCGTCATCTGGTGGCAAAAGCTCAATAGTAAGCTCAGAACCTCTTAATGCCCAACCGTTTCTTACGACCAATTCGCCGCCTTGATAAACTGTATATGTAGAAGCACCATTAACAAAGCCTGAAGGTTTCAGGAAAGCCGGATCTTCGGGATCATCGTAAACTGAAGCCCACTCATCGAGAACAACTTTTCCGTCTTTATTAACCGTAATATCAACTGCTCCACCACCTGCATCGACACCTTCAGCCTCATTAGCTCTGAACGGAGCGTTGATAATGAGGTCATTGCCTGCATTAACTTCAAACTCCTTATCAGCATCAAGAAGAATAGCTGAGTTTGTTCCGCTCTTACTAATTGTGAACTCTACCCTGTTACTAGCTCCAACATCATTGAGAACTCCCTTAGAGTTGAAAGTCTTCGTCGGCCAAGTAATAACAAAAGCACCGTATGTACCATAACCAGGATTATCATTAGGTGTCGGAACAGGGAGTCTTAATTCAGCCTTCTTTGTACCATCTTTAAGCGTAATCTTCTCAATGGTAACTGGACCATTAGCTGTTAAGGCAGCAGGAAAATAAAAAATTGCATCTCCGCTAATCGTCAATTCCTCTTCACCTTCCGTACTGTCGTCGTATACAGCATAAGGCCCCTTTTTGTCCTCAGGTTCTTCTTTTACAATTGCGACTTCACTAAGAGCTGCAAGCGATGAAGCGGCCGCAATGAGTACCATAAGGACAGAGAGAAGAAATACTCGTAAACTTTTATTCAAAACCATTTTCCTCCTTCCAAATAAAACCACTCCACATGAAATTACACAAATTATTCCATGTGAACAAACAATAAACGCGCGCCCGCAATTTCGACATGCGAGCAAAATCTAGTTCTCTACCGTTATCCTTCCCACTGATAACGTGCGGCAAAACTCCAGCCATTCTTACACGAAGCCGCCGCAAGCAGTCTGTTTCCTTCCCTTATCAGAGCAGACCGCAAACGTAAAACTTTGTTCATGAAAACCGCAGCGTTACTCAATTTAAGCACCCCCTAAATGAAAATTACATCCCTGAAGAAATTTAAGGCTGTCCCTCGACGCACCCGGGATGTCATAAAGAAATTCGGCAGAAGACACGCAGAATTTAGAACAGCTCTAGAAGTCTGGGTACGCCGTTACGTTGAGAATTATACACGTAAAACCACTCAAAACGCAATACTTAATTTTTACCGCGCAAATTTTTGTATTATATGCAAAGAGGAGGCGATAAAAATTTTTGACGGGGATAATAGCAGAATTTAACCCTTTACACAAGGGCCATGAAAAATTAATCAGGTTCGCGAAATCTGACGGAATAATAGTAATTTTATCAGGAAATTTCACACAAAGAGGAAGTCCGGCGATTGTCGACAAATTTTTTCGGGCTGAATTGGCCGTGAAGGCTGGGGCAGATTTGGTGCTTGAGCTTCCGTTTGTTTATGCGTGTTCGGCTGGTCAGGATTTCGCACGAGGGGCAACCGAAATTCTCGGACGCTTGGGCTTTGTTGACACTCTCGCGTTCGGAATGGAGGAGCCGGAGTTTGACTTCATGCCTCTTGTTGATGTCATGTTGAACGAGAACGAGGATTATAAACTATTTTTGCGTGAGGAACTTGACAAGGGAGCTTCATTCACGAAGGCTAACTCTCTTTCGCTGGAGAAAATTTTACCGGGAAGCCGTGAATTTCTCGTGAAGCCTAATAACCTTCTGGCTCTGTCATATATTCTTGAGGTCAAGCGGAATAATTATAATATGAAGATTATGAAGCTGAGACGTTCGGGGAATTTTCGGAGTAAGGATATTCGGGAAAATCTGAATGACGAAAAATTTCTTGACATGCTGCCGGAATATTCACGAGAGATGATTTGTTCGTGTGAGAGATTAAGCGATGAAAGTAAATTATGGCCGTTGTTGCAGAATATTTTTCTCAGGAGCCGAGCTGAAGACTTGCGAAGAATTTACGGGATTGATGAGGGCATCGAGGGATTATTCTTGCGCAACTGGAGAAGCTCTCAGGGATTTGATGACTTTATCGGCCGGTGTGTGTGTGCAAGATATACGCGTGCTCATATTCGCCGGAGATTGATTTACATTTTGCTGGGGCTTGACAGATGGGAAATTTGGGGAGCATTGAGGCGTGAAATTCCTTACGTGAGAGTTTTAGCCTTTAATGAACGCGGCCGGGAAATTCTGAGACGACACGGGAAAAACTCAGACATAAGGATTATCACGAGGCTGTCAGAAGCTAAGACACGAGACGAGAAATTTTTTGCTCAGATTGAGTTCAAGGCTTCGGAGCTATACGAATTATTAATGAAGGAACCTGACATGAAACGAGAAAGTCATAGAGTGCTACAATTCCCCTAAATTTTTATTCAAGGAGAGATTTTTTCTTTATGACACGAAAACTTTTCACAGGAATTTTTTTACTCGCAATTCTAGGACTTTCATGCTGGGGATTATGGCCGAGATTTCAGGTTGAACAGATGAATAATAACGTCTCAATTGTCGTAGATTATCGGGAAATCGTAACGCTGGCGAAAAATTCGGGCTTGACGGTTGATGAAGCTATTGACATTTTAAAGCATAACGGATTAACCGGCTTAATGGTCAGTGAGCTTATCGGCGATAACGCAGACAAAGGAATTGGCCACGCTGAACTGAGAAAAGCGTCTGATCCCGAACGAGGTACAGAAGGTACGATATTCTCAATTATTCCGAACAGTCCTCATAAAGATTTGCTCAATGAATGGCTGAGAGTGAGATTTGCGGTTTCAGGCGACAGGAAAACGGGGCCTTTGTTCCTTCCGATGCCTTCAAACATGTTACGAAGTTCCGGAGTGATCCCGGACATTGACGGACTTGACGCGGCGAAAAAAGCGGGCTTGAAGATTTATTATCGTCCTGCACCTTCTCCAGGCCATTTATCGGACCGGGCGGCTGTTATGCTCAGAAAAGTTCATGAGATGTATCATGTCGATGTTTTTACGCCTTCAGGTGAATACGTCTCAGGTTATCCGGATGTGAGTGCGCTTGCTAATGTCGCTAAAGATTGCAATATTCCGGTTGCTAAGGTCGAATTTTCGCGTCAATTGGGAGAACCTCAGCTTAACGCCCAAGTTTTGCCCCGAATAATCCCGTTACACAGCGTTACGAATGAAGAGATGACCTCACGAAGGATTACGCGTGCGGCTTTACGAGACAGATTGATACGAGCGGCCGTTGAACGTTCAATAAGATTATTATTGCTCAGGACGGCTCCGGCTAACACGTCAAGTTTCAAGTTTAACGATTTTGCCGAAGAAGTAAGATTATTAGGCGAGGGCTTGAAGTCTCACGGGTTTAATCTTGCCTGGCCCGGCAATGTTTACTCGTCTCGTAAACTCAGTGCTAATATTTTCGCGGCTCTAGCAATGTCTGGAATTTTGATGTTCTCGGTTTATTGCTATCTTGTGAGAATGGGAATGAGTAATAATATGAAGAATGCTGTAACTTTTGCGATTTCCGGAGTAATTCTCGCGTTGGCTATGCTGAAAGTTGCGATAATAGCGAGATTGGCCGGAGCATTAACGGCACCGATGATTGCTGTAGAAGCGTCGTTGCTGGCGATGGACGACGGAAGGAGCCGAAAAATTATTCCTGCGTTTATCTTTGCGATTGTCGGCGGACTTGCTCTAGCTTCGTTCTTCAGCACAGCGGCTTACATGCTCAGGCTAAACACGTTTTCGGGCGTAAAGCTCACGTTAGTTCTGCCTCCGTTGCTTGTACTCGTTCATGACCTGAAAAATCGAATTCATCCGGAGTCAGTAATGCAATTCTTCTCACGTCCTCCATTATGGGGGGAAATTTTCGTCGTCGGAGCATTGCTTGCAGGCGTGGGATTTATCGTGTTCAGGAGCGATAACGTCGCGAACATCTCAAATCTCGAAAACTCAATGCGTGAAACTCTTGAACGTTTATTAATCGCTAGACCTCGAAGCCGAGAAGTCTTCATAGGTTATCCGTCAATTTTATTGCTGGGCTTTCTCGTGAGGAACAATTATTTTGCGAATTACCGGGAAATTTTCAGGATTGGCGCGGCTCTGGGGTTTTCGTCGGTGATTAACAGCTTCTGCCATTTCCATACACCTTTAGCATTAATTTTACTTCGAGAGTTTAACGGTTTATGGACTGGCTTAATCGTCGGAATTATTCTTGTTGGGTTAATCAAGTTCGTGTTAATCCCAATCTTGAAACTTTTGCGGCCAATAATCTCATGAGAAATTTTTTCACGAACAGCAAAATATAACACGTTCTATTTTTACGTTGAGAAAATTTATATCATGAGAAAATTCAAAGCGGCATTATTGGGATATTACGGCTTCGGAAATTTAGGCGACGAATTATTATTGCAGGCATGTATCGACATTCTAGAGAGGAACGGGATTAAGCGTGAAGAAGTACTTGTGCTCTCGAATAATCCCGAAGAGACGGCTAAAACTTTTCATGTCAAGTCAATAAATCGCTGGAAATATCGTGAGGTCATGAGCGCTTTTCGTGAGACTGAGACGTTAATACTCGGCGGCGGCGGATTGTTTCAGGACGTTACGAGCTTGAAGTCCTGCGTGTGGTACTGGGGAATTATGAGACTTGCGAAATTTTTAGGCGTTAAGCTCTCAGCTTGGGGACAATCAATCGGGCCTCTGAACTCGAAAGTGTCAAAATTTTTTGCTGGCGACGCGTTGAGATTATGCGGAAAAATCCACGTCAGAGATGATAACTCGTTGAAATTGGCCGGAGCTTTGGGCTGTAAGAAAGTCATAAAGGGAAATGATTTAGTCCTGACATTGAAGCCTGAAAAATTCACGTCTCAGAAAAAATTCATGCTCGTAAATCTCAGGCCCTGTGCTCAGCTTGAAAAGTTTGTGAAAGTCTTGAAGCCTCATGTTGATAATGAAGCTGTCGGAGCTGCATTATCCCCCGAAGATGAAGGGCCTTTGAGCTTGTTGGGACTTGACAGGATTATTCGAGTGAGAAATTTTCAGGAGGCCGGAGCCTTATGGTCTGGAGCGTCTTGTGCTGTCGGAATGCGTTTACATTTCGGCGTATTGTCGCGAATTTTCAGGACACCTTTAGCATTAATGCCTTATGACGTGAAAGTCTCAGAATTTGCGAAAAGTTCAAACGTTCCGTGCATAGTTGATGAGTGGCGTGAACCCGTTATGCCTCGTGAAATTCCTGAAGACGTATGCGGTGAAATTCTCTCACTGTGATAAAATTTGCTCATGGACAAGCGCAGAATTGACGAACTCGGAATAAGATACGTTGAAAATTTTACGCTCTACGAAGAATACGCGGCGAGAATAAGAAATCTCGTGCAAGATTTAGTTGAAATTGAGGGCGTTGAATTTTACGCGATAGAAGGCTGGGCAAAACCTCCGGCCGAATTAATGCGTATGCTTTCAAGTCTCAGTGAGAAGGATTTAGCCGAGATTGATTTAGTTACAATTAGAGTGCTGTTGAGATTTCCGGCTGATGTTCTCAAGATTGAAGATGTCGTGAAGGCTGAGTTTTCGATTGACCCGTCGCGTTCAGTTCCGTCAAGCGGACTTGAAGACCCGTATAGATTTGGTTATCCTGCTGTAGTGTATATTCTCTCGCTCAATGATAAACGTTCAAAGTTACGTGAATGGGAAAAATATAAAGATTTGGACTTCAGGCTTGAGTTGAGAACGATGTTACAAGAGGCATGGGCGACGATTTCCCAGAAAATTAATCAGCCTGTTGGAGAGGCAGCAGAACGGAAGATGACGAGGGAACTTGTTTTGCTCGCTGGACTTCTTGAGACTGCTGACAAGGGATTTTTGTCGCTTCATAATGAGGTTCAGGAGGAAGCCTTGTTAATTCCGCCGTCAAGTCAAATTTTGAAGAATAAGCCGGAAATCACGAATGTTGAGACACTTTTCACGGACGAAGAACTTTACAACTTGTTCCGAGAAGACAACTCATTACTTGGACGCTGGAACGCAATTGCTATTGAGGCAGGATTTCCGGAGTTTACGCCGAGCGCGGATTATTTACGTGAGAGTTTCTCGCATCTGTGTAATATTTTCAGGACGGCGGGGATTGATACGCTTTCGGAAGTGAGAAAATTTCTTGCTGACATGGAGAACGAGAATAAAGGGCTTCGACAGCTCAGAACTATTCATGACACTTTCAGGAAAAATACGAATTGGCGTGTAGATCCATTTTCGGCGTTGTTCCTGCTGGTGCTTAATTTCAAGTGGGAAGATTTGAAGGATAAAGACTTAGTGAAGCTGAACATCAAGAAGGGTTCAGACAGGATTAGCGGAATTGACTAAAATTTGCGAATAAAATTTTTATGAGGGGGAATTTTTGCAATGACAAGGACTATTATTTTATGGGGGATCGTCTCATATTTAATCGGCTCATTTCCGACGGGCTATGTTGTTACGAAACTTTTTCACAAGGACGAGAACGGTAAACGCGACGGCTTAGACATTCGCACAATCGGCTCAGGAGCAATCGGAGCTACTAACGTCGGGCGAGCAATGGGTGCTGGCTGGTCATGGTTCACGGCGATTGTTGACATGTTGAAGGGAGCTTTCGCGTTATTGCTGGCGGCACATATTGTCCCTGCTGAGGATGCGAATATTATTGCGGCAATTTCGGCTCTTGCTGTCGTAATCGGTCATAATTATCCTGTCTGGTTAAAGTTCAAAGGAGGAAAGGGAGTTGCGACGACTTACGGAACTTTATTCTTCATATGGCCGTATAAATCGTTTGCTGTCGTGTTACTTTGCGGGGCGATCTGGTATGTAGTTCGCGGAGTAACTCGTTATGTCTCGCTGGCTTCAATGCTCTCACTGATTTCTATACCGATTTGTTTTGCGATACTCGGAGCACCTAAGGAATTTACGATAATGGCCGGAATTTTGGCGGCGTTGTGCGTGTTCCGACATTGGACGAATATTGTGAGACTAATTCAGGGCAAAGAAAACAAGTTCAGCAAGTAAAAATATAACGAGGCTTCTACGTTTTAAGCAGGAGCCTCATTTTTTGTGAATTATTTTGTGCCTATGTCAGTCCTGTAACTCATTCCATCAAAGTTAATCATGCTTACGGCTTCATACGCTCTTTCTCGTGCTGAAGCTAAATCATTGCTCACGGCATTAACCGCTAAGACACGTCCGCCCGCTGTCAAAAATTTTCCGTTCTCAAGTTTCGTTCCAGCATGGAAAATCTCAACTCCCGGTAAACTTTCAGACTCGCCGAAAGTAATTTCATAGCCAGTCAGATATAACATTGGGTAACCGTGAGACGCAAGGACTACACAGCAAGAAGCTCCGTCTTTGAATTTCACGCTGACTTCATTTAGTCTTTCATCTCTGACAGCGAGCATAATATCGAGTAAATCACTTTCGAGCAAAGGCAAAACAGCTTCAGCCTCCGGATCTCCAAATCTGCAATTGTATTCAATAACTTTTGGGCCGTCCTGAGTGAGCATTAAGCCGAAATAGATACAACCTTTGAACTTTATGCCCTCTGAGTTGAGCGCGTTAACCGTCGGGATAAAAATTTTACTCATGCATTCTTCAGCGATTTGCGGAGTGTAATAAGGATTTGGAGCGATTACTCCCATTCCGCCAGTGTTAGGGCCTTTATTGCCGTCGTAAGCTCGTTTGTGATCCATTGACGAGATCATGGGAATTATAGTTGTTCCGTCAGTGAACGCAAGCACCGTAACTTCCGGGCCTCTTAAGCACTCCTCGATTAAAATTTTCTCGCCGCTCTGCCCGAAAGTCTTTTTCTTCATGCATGCGATTATTGCGTCTCTAGCTTGCTGGAAATTCTCGGCGACCGTAACGCCTTTTCCTTTAGCGAGGCCGTCAGCCTTAATCACAATCGGACAGTCTGAAGTTGCCGCGTGTGATAAAGCCTCGTCAATGCTCGTGAAAACTTTATATTTTGCCGTCGGAATGTTGTATTTCGTCATTAACTCCTTCGCGAAAATCTTGCTGCTCTCAATTTTAGCTGCTTCCTGAATTGGCCCGAAACACTTTATGCCTTTAGCTTCAAGTTTATCAACAGCTCCCAAAGCTAACGGGTCATCAGGAGCGACGATTGCGAAGTCGATTGCGTGAGTTTTTGCGAAATTAACGATGCCGTCGATGTCCTCAGCAGAAATTTTTACGCATTCGGCAAATTGTGAAATCCCCCCGTTGCCTGGAAGAGCATAAATTTTCGTTACGCTTGGATTTTTGGAGATGTATTTAGCGATGACGTGTTCGCGGCCTCCGCCTCCGATTATCATTATGTTCATATTCTCAACGCCTCCTTCTCTAATTCTCTAATTCTAATGATGGAACAATCTCCGGCCGGTCATGACCATAGCGATATTATATTTGTCGCATGCTTCGATAACTAAGTCGTCGCGGATTGAGCCTCCTGGTTGAGCTACGTAACTTACTCCACTTTTTTCGGCTCTCTCTATGTTGTCAGGGAACGGGAAGAACGCATCACTTCCGAGTGAAGCTCCTTTGTGACTTGCGAGAAATTCTGCCCGTTCGTCTTGAGTGAGAAAATCTCCGGTCAACATTTCGCTGATTGAGTTATCTCGTTCCGGCCTTCCCATTGATGAATTGAACTCGTGAGCTAAAACTTTCGGATGTTCGCGCAAAACTCTCAAGTCCGCTTTATCACAGGCCAATTTTACACAATGCAATCTTGACTGCTGACCCGCTCCAACTCCCAAAGTCTGACCGTTCCGAGTTACACAGACCGAGTTAGACTGCGTGAATTTCAGCGTGATTAATGCAAGCGTTAAATCCCTTCTGGCTTCGTCAGGAATATTTTTGTTGACAGTTACAGGCTCATTGAATTTTTCGGGTTCGATTACGGGCAAAACGTTTCTTGACTGCTCAAAAGTTATCCCGAAAACGTCGCGTGTCTCTAAATTTTCCGGCTCATAATCCTTGTCAATCTTGATAATTGCGTAATTCCCCTTGCGTTTAGTCTTCAAGATTTCTAGAGCTTCAGGCGTGTAATCAGGAGCGATAACTCCGTCCGAAACTTCATGTTTAATGAAATTGGCCGTAATCTCGTCGCAAGTGTTGCTAAGAGCAATCCAATCACCGAACGAAGAAAGCCTGTCAGTTCCACGAGCACGGGCATAAGCACATGCTAAAGGTGAGGAGTTAATGTCAAGTTTCTCATCAACGAAGAATAATTTGCGTTCATCATCACTCAGCTTTAAACCTAATGCAGCACCTGCCGGACTAACATGCTTAAACGAAGTCGCAGAAGGCATGTTCAAACTCTTTCTTAACTCCCGGACTAACTGCCAAGAATTTAACGCGTCAAGAAAATTAATATAGCCCGGTCTTCCGTTGAGGATTTCAAGCGGTAAATTTCCTCCGTTTCTCATGAAAATTCTTGCTGGGCTTTGACTGGGATTTGTTCCATATTTTAGTGTGTATTCCTGCAAAATTTTTCACTCCTTTTACAATGTCTGAGTATTGAAGAGTCTATCAGCGTAATTCACAAAATTATCATCATAATATCTCACGTAAAGCGCAACCCTATAGCTCTCGCCGAGTTCTTCCCAGAGTGAATTTGAGAACTCGTTAATATCCTCAGAAATTTTCACCTCTCGAGGTTCTCCCATAAACGACGGCAGAACTTGAGACGGCATAACGTCATGATCATACGTGTGAATTAAGCGGCCCTCTCCTTTCACAAATTCATACTCGTAAAAATATTTTCCCGCACGTTTCAAAATACTCTGAGCATAACCCTTCTCCGTGATAAGCGCGCTAATTCTCGGCGTGTAATGTGGAGCGTCAGGTTCATATTCCCTTGTCCTCAGGGCTTCAATGAAAGTTTTTCCGGCCTTCATAAAGTCATAAATCGTGTCAGTCTGGTCGCCATTCGTGAGAATTATATTTTTCCCGAGCATTCTTAACGGTGAATAAAGTATTAACGAGCTGTCAAAATTTTGTGGCTGATTAGTGAGCTTAATTATTAAGTCGTCGCCAGAACGTTCAAAAATTCGTGCCTTGCTTGATGAGCTGCGTCCCATGATGAAATAAGCCAGCATAATTTTTCCCGACGGTGTCATGCCCGTAATAATTCCTCGTCCTGGATATTTTATCGGGCTTACAAAAATTTTCGGGTTGAGCTTCTTGCAGACGTCTTCAACGGCACGCGGCAGGATTACCCATTCAGCTTGTTCCATAACTCGCCTTTGCAACTTTTCGGGTGTATCATCCGGGAAAATTTTTACGGGCTTTTGCGCTAAGATTTCTCCTCCGTCAGGAATTTCATTCACGAGATGAACCGTAGCTCCTGTAACTTTCACGCCTGACTTCAACACAGCTTCATGAACTTTCAGGCCGTAAAATCCTTTACCGCAGAATGACGGGATTAACGACGGATGAACGTTTATGATTTTCGCGCCGCATTGGTCGATGAAATTTTTGCTCAGAATATGCATAAATCCGGCCAATACGATAACTTCAGGCTTAAACTTTTCGAGACACGATAAAATTTTTCCCTCGAAATTCTCACATCCGGCTTCAACAACTTCTGCGGGAATTCCGGCATGTTTAGCGCGTTCGAGAGCATAGGCATCACGACGGCTTGAGATTACCTGAACAATTTTTCCCGAACTTAAGATCCCGTTATTCTGAGCGTTAATTAAAGCCTGAAGGTTTGTTCCTCCTCCAGAGACTAAGACAGAAATTTTCAGCAAAGTATAAATTCCTCCTTTATTACATAATTCTACAAGTCCACGAAGCGCGGGCGGGTGGGTGGGAGCGCGAAGTGGACTTCCCGACGCAGTCGGGACATCTCTAACGCAACACTATTTTCTGTTCACCCTTCACAATTTCGCCGATAACATACGAGCCTTCAACAGCGTGTAAAATTTCGTCAGGATTGGCCGTGATTAAGGTCATTCCTACTCCCATATTGAAGACGTGAAACATTTCATCACGTTCAAGCCTTCCCGTCTTCATAATGACATCAAAGACTGCCGGAGTTCTCACATTTTCAACATCAATTTTCGCGCATAAGCCTTCTGGAATTGCTCGCGGAATATTCTCATAAAAGCCGCCGCCCGTGATATGAGCAATTGATTTCACCTTGTCGATTACCGGCAAAACTTCACGCACGTAAATTTTCGTCGGTGTCAATAACTCTTCGCCTAAACTCTTGCCAAATTCTTGAACATGAGAATGTAAATCATGACCAGCAAAAATTTTTCTGACCAGTGAGAAACCGTTTGAGTGAACTCCTGACGACGGAAGCGCAATAATCACATCTCCAGCCTTAACGTTATTAGCGTCAAGAATTTTCTCACGTTCAACAACTCCGACGCTGAACCCCGCAATATCATATTCATCTTCAGGATAAAATCCCGGCATTTCAGCAGTCTCACCGCCGATTAACGCGCAATGCGCCTGAACGCACCCTTCGGCAACTCCTGAGACGATTTCAGCGATTTTCTCAGGATAATTTTTCCCGACAGCAACATAATCCAGAAAAAATAACGGCCTCGCTCCAGAACAAAGCACGTCATTCACGCACATTGCTACACAGTCAATCCCGACGGTATCATGTTTATTCATCATGAACGCAATCTTTAACTTCGTACCTACTCCGTCAGTTCCACTCACTAAAACTTTGCCATCGAGTTCAAACATTCCGCCGAAACCGCCAAGCTCAGAAATAACTCCGGGAATTTTCGTGCGCTCGACGTGTTTACGCATTAACTTTACAGCTTCATAGCCGGCTTCAACGTCAACGCCCGAATTTTTATAACTCGAATTTTTTTCTGATGTCATTATTCTTTCTCTCTACGCTTTCTGCCATTTTCATAGCTTCATCATCAAGTTTTCGCATAAGTTCGTCGTCGTTGACCGCTAAAATTCTCGCCGCAAGCCACGCCGCATTAGCTCCGCCGTCGATTGCAACACACGCAACAGGAACTCCAGAAGGCATTTGCACCGTCGATAATAAAGCGTCAAGTCCTCCCAAGTCTGAGCTTCTCACTGGAACTCCGATAATCGGCAATCTCGTGTGAGACGCTAAAACTCCGGCCAAGTGAGCAGCTTTACCCGCAATCGCTATAATCACTCCGAAATTATTTTCACGGGCATTAACGGCAAACTCACGGGCTTTTTCCGGTGTACGATGAGCAGAAATTATGTTTATCTCGAACTCAAGCCCAAGTTTCTTTAACACGTCAATACTTTTCTCAGCAATTGGCAAATCTGAATCACTGCCGAGTATAATTGCTATTTTCTTCATGATTTATTTCTCGCTTTATTTATTATTAACGTGAACGGTCGGAATTTTTGACAACTTCGAGAACGTCGACAACGGAAGCTGAGGAGCAGACGATGAACTTGATACTGTCTCAGCGGCGGCTTTATTCTCCTCAACGATTACGTCCCAGAGTTCTTTACGCCAAATCTGTGTTGACTGCGGAGCCGTAATCCCAAGTCTGACAACATCACCGCGTACATCAATTACCATGACTTCAATATCCGTACCGATTTGAATGCTCTCATTAATTTTTCGGCTGAGTACAAGCATTATTCTCCGCCCCCGTTTCGTTGTGCTGAGGCTTTCATTTTCTCGCGTACGTCCTCAGGAAAAACTATGTGCCTAATCGGATATTCTTCGTTAAGCGCGATAATCTGAACAGCTTTATGCGTCTTAAGATTGATTAATATCGGCGCGCGTAAATTGGCCGTCATGTTCCAAGGGGAATTTTCGGGAATTGCTATGACGATTAAGAGTGCAAGTTCTGAGGGTTTCGCTGAACCGATTAACTTTAGTTCATCATCAGGAATTCGAGCGTTATAATCCGGTCTAATTGCGTCAGGCGACGTTACAGGTAAAGCCAAATCCCCGTCGTCGAGAGATTGAAGCCACTTAATAGCGCTGTCCTCACTTCCGGCCAATATCCAGTTATGCTTATCCTCGAATGCCGGAATACCTCGCGGAAAAGTCAGCACGTCTTCCTGCGAATAAATTACCTCGCCAAAACGTGAAGTTGAGATTGTAAGTTCAGACATTTTTTTATCACATGCCTTCAAAGAAAAATTTTTTTACGCATAATAATAGCATGTTGCTTAATTCTTAACGTTGATAACTTTTTGAATTATTGCTAAACTGACAACTTACGAATTTCGAGGTGAGATTTGGAACTTGAAACAGGATTTATTGAACTGGCTTAACGCTATAGACACGGACAACGAAGAAAATACTTCAGAGGGGACAGGGTTACTGCTTGCCCCCATAAATCAACAGCCGGTTAATGAGCCTGTTTTCCCCGTCGTAACTCCTCAATCCTCCCCAAAATCCCCCGAACATCACGAACCTGGCGAAGTCGAAAGCATCATGCAGGAGCTTCAAAGCTGGAAGAATGATTTTCCCGGACAAGAAGAAATTACACATGATGAGCCTGAAACATTTTCTGGTGATAGCGACTACGAAAGATTTACGCATAAAATCCCCGATGAGTTTTCGCAGAATGAGTTAGATTTTCAGGATTTCTCGCAAGACTTTCACAATGAGCCTGAAACTTCGGAGTTCGTCTTGAACGTTGGCAATGGCGAAAAGATTATTGACGATAATAACGACGAAAACGATGAAGATTACGACAATGAGACTTCGGAGATCTCACATGAGCTTCATGATTTGCAGGAGGCTGTGAAAAATTTACAGGGAACTCTTGACGTTGAGACAGAAGAACAGAACGAGACACAGGCAACTTCACCTGATACGCAGGAAAATTCATCTCACGAGCAAACAGAAACTTCATCATCACAGCTAAATCCTGACTGGAGAAATGCTAACACAGGCTTTGAACTCAGTCTTGATGAACCTCCGCCGGAAATTTGGACGAAGATTAACGCCGAAAAAGAAAATCCCGAAGATTTGGACTACGAAGAGACAGAGAGTTTGCAGGGAGCGGCGTATATTCCCAAGCCTGAACACGGGAAAAATTTCACTCAGCGTTTACAGAAAACTTTGCAGAACAGAAAGCAGAAGGCTGAAGCTGAACGAGAACTTGAAGCCGAGCAGAAACCTCATCACCCTTATTTACAGAAAGCAATGATAATCTGCGGAACTCTCTTAATCGTCTTATTTTTCGCTTGGTTAAGTTTATGGTTTATTCAGCGTGAGACCCCAGAAGGAATGAACGCTAGAGCTGAAAAACTTTACGAGCAGGGAAATTACGACGAGGCCGAGAAAATTTATCAACGAGCGTATAAACGTTACCCGAATATTTTGACGTTCTTAACCAGACTTGCTGACAGCGCGGAAAAAGCCGGACATTCCCAGACAGCTGAAGAAGCGAAACGGGAATATGCTAGAAATTTCCCGGACGAACAGAGCGAGATTATCATTATTCCAACTTCAACAAAGAAAGGAGATGACGAGCAAGCTAAACAGGAAAATTCGGAGCAAAAAACAGAAAGTAAGCCTGAACAGTCGAAAACGGAGCCGGTTAAAAATACACAGCCTAATTCAGTTTATCATGATGAAAAATTGACGTTCGACGAATATTTGCAGGAGGGAACTCACGCCTTCAACGTCGGAATGTATAATCGAGCTGTAATAAATTTCTTCCGAGCTTACGATTTGGACAGCAGCGATCCTCGCCCGTACATAGGCCTTGCAGGAGCTTACCGGGCAAAAGGATTATACTTTGACGCAAAAGTTATTCTCGACGAAGCTCGCAAAAAGTTTCGCCGAAATCCAACTATTGAAATGGAACGAAAATTTTTGAGGGAGGCAAAATAAATTATGAGCCATGTAGAACGAGCAAATGAAATTGTCGGCAATGACTTAGTGAAAGCATTGCAAAAACGAGGCTTTGAGGCTGAATACGTCGCAAATTCTCAGGAAGCCTTGAAGCGTATTCTTGAGATTGTGCCTGAAAATGCGAGCGTAGGAATTCCCGGAACTATAACAGTGCGAACAATCGGGGCATTAGACGCGCTTCAACAACGGGGAAATACGATTTATCAGCATTGGGGTCCAATGTCAAACGAGGAACGGAGAATTGCTCGAGACCGCGAAAACGGAGCCGATGTATTTTTGACGAGTGCGAACGCTGTAACTCGCGACGGTCAAATCATCAACATTGACGGCACGGGTAATCGTGTTGCTGGAATGGCTTGGGGCAACGGCTTAGTCCTGTTCGTGATTGGGATTAATAAACTCGCTTTCAATCTCGAAGACGGCCTCAAACGTGCGAAATCCGCGACAATTCCCAACGCTTTACGTCAGAACGTCGAGACTGCATGCGTGAAAGCCGGACATTGTGTGAACTGTTCAGCAGTTGGCAACGAAGACAGCATGTGCCGGGCAATCTTAATTCTAGATCAAGCCGTGAAGGGAAGAAAGTATCACGTTATCATAGTCGGAGAAAATCTAGGCTATTAACATCAACTTCAAAGCCCCCTCACAAAACAGGGGGTAAATTTTTTGTTAAGGAGAAAATTTCTCATGGAAAACAGAGACAAAATAGTAGTATTACTCGCAGGAGGCAGAATAGTTCAGCGTCATGAAGAGCACGACAGCCCGGAATTAACGGACGAGGAATTATACGCGCTTTTGCCCGAAGATATTCGTCCTCACGTTATTTTTCAGAAATGGAGTTTTCAGCCGGTCTCGAATTACACTCTGAGAATGTGCGGAGAACTCATGAACATGGTTTACACTTTTGTTCACGACGAAGGAGCGCGCGGAGTTGTCGTAACTTGCGGCATTCAGGCAATAGCTGAGCTTGCATATTTTGCGGATTTAGTCTGGGACTTGAACCCTCCGTTAATTTTCACGGCCTCGATTTTCAACGCAGGAACTCCGAACAGTGAGACGGGATTACGATTAAGGCAGTCAGTCCGGGCGGCATTATCCGGAGCATGCACGGGCAAGGGAGCTTTAATCTGCATTCAGGATGCTATTTACGCGCCCGCCGATGTCCTGAGAATTTCAAACTTTAATCGCGCCGGATTATTAGCTTTTCCAGAAAGTCCATTAGGTGTATTTTCTCAGCCTTCAGGAGGTTATATCTCGTTAAGATTTCCGCGACATCGTTACGTTCAAAAAATGGTTCAGCCATTGGCCCGGAGTATTCCAGTTTTGACGGCTTCACTTGGAGACGGGGATTTAATTTTGCGCGCTCTTGTTGAGAAACGTTTTGAGGAACTCGACGGCTTAATCGTCTCGGGACTTGGCGACGGTGATGTGCCTTCGTTATGGGTTCCATTGCTGAGAAAAATTTTGCGTTCGGAAATTCCCATTGTGTTGACTTCGAGATATCCTGACGGCTTCGTTCAGGCTACGGAGAATTACGAGGGAAGTGCGGCACAATTGCTAGAAATGGGCTTAATCAACGGCGGAATGCTCTCACCATATCAGGCCAGAATAAAACTTGCTGTAGGTCTTGCGTCAGGACTTAAGGGCGAAGAATTAGCGAATTACATTCACGATAATAAATAACCATGTCAGGAATAATTGCAATAATTGGCCGTCCAAACGTCGGCAAATCCTCACTTTTCAACAGGTTGACAGGCACCAAAGAAGCAATTGTTGACGATATGCCGGGAGTTACTCGAGATAGATTATACGGAGAAGTTGAGTACGAGGACAGAAATTTTTACGTGATTGATACGGGCGGAATTTTCGGTGAAGATTCTGACTTCAGCGAGGGGATTAAAGCTCATGTTGACGCGGCAGTGAAAGAGTGCGACGGAGTAATCTTTATGCTTGACGGCCGCGACGGAGTTACAACAGGCGATGAGGAAATTGCGGAGTTCATCAGGAAGGCTGGCGATAAACCCGTGATTGTCGCTGTGAATAAACTTGACGACGTTAAACATGATGACTTGATGAATGATGCTTACTCGCTTGGCTTTGAGAACGTGATATCAATCAGTGCACTTCACAAACGAGGGATTTATGAGCTTCTTGACTTAGTGCGTGAAGTCTTACCGCCTGAAAATGAGGAGGAAGATTTTGACGTTGACGACGAAATCCGCTTAGTCATCGCCGGGAAGCCAAATGTCGGGAAATCCTCACTCTTAAACAAGCTCACGAAATCCGAACGTTCACTTGTCAGTCCGATTGCCGGGACAACGAGGGATCCTGTTGACATGCGAATAAACATCGACGGGCAGAATTTCAGGATTATTGACACTGCGGGTTTACGAAGACGAGCGAAATTTGACGGCGATTTAGAGTATTATTCTTTCGTTCGGACTTTGGCGGCAGTCGACAGGTCGGATATTGCGCTTTTACTCATGGACGCTCGCGAACCTTGCACGGATCAGGACAAGAAGATTGCGGCTCATGTTGCGAACAAGGGTAAAGGTTTAGTGATAGTTCTAAACAAGTGGGACTTAGTTACCGGCGAGAACTCGAATGCTGATAAACTCATCAAGAAAATTCGCGACGATATGCCATTCTTGAGCTATGCTCCGGTAATTTTCGCTTCAGCTCTTAATGGTCGAGGCTTGCAAAAAATTATCGCCGAAGTCTTGAAAGTTAACACGAACAGGCAAAAACGAATTCCCACGAATTTATTAAACCGGTTAATGCGCGACGTTTTAGCTTTTGATAGACTTCCATCCGACAAAAAAGGACGAGCCTTGAAAGTTTATTACTGCTCACAGGCTGAAGCTGAACCTCCGACGTTTATTTTCTTCGTGAATAAGCCTGAACTCGTGAATTCCAGCTTTGAAAATCACGTGAAGAATAAATTGCGCGAGCTTGAGGACTTCACAGGAACGCCAATTCGGACATTCTGGCGTGGAAAAGAGAAAGAATAAATTTGCGGCAAAATAGAACATGTTATATTTTTACGAAAGGAGAAAAATTAATGACGAGAAAAATTTTGTGCGTGATAATTTTACTGCTGACAGTTTCAGCCGCTCAAGCCAGAACTAATATTACCCTTGCTGAGTTAAACGGGACTGTCGGCGTTCAAATGGAGGAGTTCGTGAAGGAAGTAATTAGCTCGGCCAATTCCGACATGATAATTTTTCAGCTTGACACTCCGGGCGGACTTGTTGACGCAATGCGCGGGATTGTGCAGTCAATTTTGTCATCACCTGTTCCGGTTGCTGTTTGGGTTCCACCGGGAGGACGTGCGGCTTCGGCAGGAGCATTTATCGTACAGGCGGCTCATATTGCGGCAATGTCTCCTGGAACGAACATAGGCGCGGCACATCCTGTTGTTGCTTCTGGTGAGGACATAAAGCAGAGCGACATGGCTAAAAAAGTTATGAATGACTTGAAAGCTCAAATGCGTTCGGTTGTGCAATTAAGGGGACGAAATCAGGCAATAACTGAGAAAATGATTGAAGAAAGCATCTCACTTACGGCGACTGAAGCATTACGGGAAAAAGTTATTGATGTCGTTGCTGGCGATATAAACTCGTTGATTAAGGCAATCTCAGGAAGACGCGTAAAAGTCGGCTCACAGTTCGTGAACATAAAATTTGACGACGAAGTAAAAGTTTCACGCGCTCAAATGTCATTCAGCGAGAAAATTATTCAGTTCGTCTCTGACCCGCAAATTGCTTATCTCTTAATCTCCGGCGGCATAATGGCAATATTCTTCGAGATTATTACACCAGGCGGCTTTATCTTGGGAACTGTTGGCGGCGTAATGCTCGTGCTCGGTTCAATCGGATTGAAAATGCTTCCGTTCAACTGGGCCGGAATTGTCTTAATCATCGCGGGAATTATCGTTATGGCAATTGACCTAATCGCCGGAACAATGGGAGTATTAACTCTCGTCGGGCTTCCTGTGTTTTGCTTGGGAGGAATATTCTTGTTCAGAGCTCCGGGCGGTGAACTCTTGCAAATTTCATTGAGCGTGATTATCGGTATCGCTATAGCTCTGGGAATTTGCTTTGCTCTTGCTGCATGGCTCATTGTTAAAGGATTTCGCCGTAAAGTCTCAACCGGAACTCAGGGAATGATCGGCCTCGAAGTTGAAGCAATCTCTGACCTGAATAATTCTGAAATTGGCCAGGTTTTATGTCATGGCGAGATTTGGCGTGCTAAGTCCGAACGCGGAACGATAACGAAGGGAAATTTCGGGATTGTTAAGGCCATTGACGGAATGACTTTGACGATTAGAGCGAAAGATTAAAGCAAGAATTAAGCATAATAAAACGCAGTGCCTTTGTGTGGGACACTGCGCGATTAAGGGGGAAGGATACTGGTTTCGATGACGCAAGACTCGCGCAAACAAAAACTCTCACAAGGAAAGAGTTACAGCCTGCGCCATTGAATGGCAAATGTTGTTATTAAAAATCATACGTGCAATATTTTATCTCAATTTCAGTAAAAATCCAACTTTTATTTACGCGTTTTTATCATGTGAAAATTATTGCGTGATTAAAATTTTTCTGCTATATCCTTTGCGCTTGGAGGACAACCCTTAACGTTTCGTGAAGCTCCTGCACAGCACCGGCCAATTCCTAAAGCTCCGTCGGGAATTGCTTTATTCCGCCAGCCTTGACCGATGTAAACTTGCTCATTCGTGCCCTTCTTGTTTGTGTAAAGCGCGCGCACTAAACTTGCATAACACGCCGAACACGCCGAATCCTCGTGAACGTTTCGGGTTAATTGCTTGACCAGGCCCGAATGTCTAGGATAACTTCCGGCATTCTCAGGCTCATTGAGATTGATTATGTCGGACGATGAAAAATTTGTGCTTCCTGCTCCGAATTGTTCAGCAAGTTTTATATATTTCACGTCGGATAAATCCAAGCCCATTAAGCCCGCTCCGTAAGCGTCAATCATAACCGGATCCGTTCCGAGAAACATTCGGTTTGTGTGAATTGGATTGCCGCCCTCTTCGAAATTTAAATCTCCGCAAATGCTGTCTACAATGATTAACCCGACCGGAAGAGCAGCACCCAGAGCCGCAATAGGTTTCGTTAATCCGAGCGAATGAAACCGGCTTTTCTCCCTATCAGGTAAACAGCCTTTAAGATTTTTCAGCGCGCAAGTCATAACAGTCTGGCAATGTCCCTTAAGAACAGGAAGATTTACGAGAAATCCAGCGTCCAGAGCCTTAACGCATATATCAATCGGTCCGATTTTCGTTGAGATTTTACGTGTTTTGTCGCGCTTGAGATCGTAAAATTCAACGTTATATTTCTTGCAAATTTCATCATAGCCCGCACGTTTCATCGCCGGAATTGTCTGTGAACCTACCCAGCTGCCCTCGATTATGCTTATGTCCTTAACGCCGCAATCCCGAAAATATTCGATACAGCCAGCAAGAACGCCCGCATGTGTCGTAGCTCCGTTCTCAGGACTTCCAGCAACAACAAGATTAGGCTTAAGCGCAACATTCGCTCCAGTCGGAACAAGTTTAATCGCGTCAGAAGTCTCAAGTAAATTCTTAGTCATTGCGTGTGAGTTATCGCCGAAAATGTTATAAATTTTGCTCATTAATTTTACCCTCCTGAAAGTCTTATGCTCAATTATAATTTATCAACAAAAAAATTTTTCACTCAGGAGGTTTTATTAAATGGGACAACAGAACTTCTCTTTTTCACCAGAAATTTTCTCGTCCAGGCAGAAACGATTTTTTATCCTGTTAATCCTCATTATTGCGTTTTGCGTCTTGACCGTTCTTGACGGCTTTTACACGGTCGGTGAACAGGAACAGGCAGTAATCACAATGTTCGGAAATATTTTACGGACTGACACGGCAGGATTATATTTCAAGCTCCCGTATATTCAGCGAGTTCACATTGTTGATATGACAACTCACGGAACAGGAATAGGCTACGAGACCGATAAAACTTTCCGCAACGTCGTAAAAGAGGACGAGAGCGTCATGATTACGTCGGATTTCAACTTTGTGAATATTGACTTTTATCTCGAGTACAAAGTTTCGGATCCCGTCGCTTATCTCTATAACGCCGATAATCCTGAAGCAATCTTGAGAAATATGCTGTTAGCTTGTATTCGCGGAATTGTGTCGGATTATCCTGTTGATGAAGTTATTACGACCGGGAAAAATCAAATTCAAGTCTCAGTTCGTGAGAGATTGACGGAAATGCTCGAGAAAAGCAATATCGGCCTTCAGTGCGTAAACTTAACCGTTCAGGACGCAGAACCGCCGACCGAGAAAATTATTCAGGCCTTCAAGGAAGTCGAAACAGCAAGACAGGCCCGAGAGACGATGATTAACAGCGCGAGAAAATACCAGTCAGAACAAATCCCGGAAGCCGAAGCTAAAGCTGACCAGATTATCCAGAGAGCAGAAGCCGTGAAGTCTGCAAGAATAGCCGAAGCTAACGGTCAAGCGGCACGTTTCAACAGCATGTACGAAGAGTATAAATCTTATCCGTTGATTACGAAACAGAGATTGTTTTACGAGGCTGTCGAGACAATTTTACCCGACGCAAAAGTCATAATCACGAACGGTACTCAATCACAGAATTTATTGCCATTGGATAAGTTTTAGGGGAGGTTGAGAAATCATGAGAAATTTTGCAATAAAATCAACGTTAATTTTGGTGGGAATTATAATTTTATTGACGCTTCCATTTTCATTTTTCATCGTCGGTCCGAATGAATATGCCGCAGTCTTCAAATTCGGGAAAATCGTATCAGTTACTGACACTCCGGGAATAAAATATAAAATTCCGTCGGTTCACACTGTACGTTACATCTCGAAAAAATTGCATTTATACGACATTCCGCGTTCAGGAGTAATTACGAAGGACAAGAAATCGATGATTGCTGATAATTACGTAACGTGGCGAGTTGTTGACCCCGTGAAATACATTCAGACTTTGAACGCCATCGAAGCCCGCGCACGTGAACGAATTGAAGCGGCCGTGTACAACGCGATTAAGAACGTAATATCTTCAATGACACAAGATGAAGTTATCGAGGCACGAGGAGGAAGATTATCAACGAAGATTGCGGAAGATTCCAACTCTGACATCGGGATTTACGGAATTGAGATTGTACAGACGGAGATTAAGGCGCTTGACCTTCCCAACGACAACAAAGCCGCCGTTTACGAACGAATGATTAGCGAACGACAGAACATTGCGGCCTCGTATTCGGCTGAGGGGAATTCGGAGGCTCAGAAAATCCGTAACAGGACTGACAGGGAAGCGGCCGTTAAGATTGCTTTAGCTGAACAGAGTGCGGATATTCTTGCGGCTGAAGGAGAAGTTGAGTACATGAAAATTCTTCAGACAGCCTACAACACTCCGGAAAAAGCCGAGTTCTATAATTTCCTGCGTTCACTCGATGCCCTGAAAAAGTCTCTAACGGGTAAGGGCGAAAAGATTATTATGCTCGATAAAAATTCGGAGCTTGGAAAATTGCTTTATTGTGAGTAAAATTTTTGCAAATATTAATTTTTTCAGGAGGTAATTTTATTCATGAAGAAATTTTTTGTTGCTATTCTTGTGCTGGCATTATTCGTGTCTAGTTCGTCGGCTTCAGTTATTGGAACTCTTAACAGGGCCAATCTTGATATTAACGAAACAGAAGCTGTGGAATTTCGTGCTTAGGACGCTTTCACAAAATCAATGTTAGGCTCGGTTATTGATGCTCGTCTTGATATTGACAACGCAACTATCAAGTTTTACAACTCATTGATGACTATGCAGTTAGCTTTGAGCAAGGGGGAAATTGACGCTATTGCTATGGCTTTCGGCTTCCTTGAGGAGAACAAGGAACTTTGCGACAAGTTCAGCCGTGCAGTTGAGGACATGGAACGTGAAGGAGTAATCGGAATTTTAGGGCGAGACTACATCACGGGACCGGCCGCACAAAATCCTCCGGCTGTTGAGTTCGCAAAATTTGACGACGCTGAAACTCTCACTGTAGCTTTGACAGGTGATATGCCTCCATTTGATTACGTCGGAGCTGACGGAGAACCTGCGGGCTTCAACACGGCGATACTTGCAGAAATTGGCCGAAGACTTCACGTGAATATTAAGCCTCTGAACGTCGAGACAGGAGCAAGAGTAACAGCCTTAAAGTCCGGACGCGCTGATGTCGTATTCTGGGTCATGGTCTTCATGGGATATGACGCTAAACAGGAAGATATTCCCGAAGGCATAATCACGTCAACGCCATATTTCGGCTGGAATAAGTCTGTATTAATCGGCAGGAAATAATTTTACGCAAAAAACAAGAGCTGAAGGGAAAAAGTTTCATTCTCTTCGGCTCTATTATTCTCTCGTTATGGTCGGGGCGAGAGGATTCGAACCTCCGGCCTCATGGACCCGAACCATGCGCGCTCGCCAGACTGCGCTACGCCCCGTAAAACGCAAGCAATTCTATCACGCTCTAACTTTTGCGTCAAACGTTCAGTTTTTCATTCGGGCTTTCTAATCACACATTGCATACGACCGTTATAATAATCCGTGTAGCTTTCAAGGATCGGTCCGGAATTTCTGCATAATTTTTCAATCTCGTTACGTGAATAAATTTTCACATCTCTCGCAATTCCTCTTAGTCTTGCAATAGGCCACCTGATAAAATTTGTCATATTACACTTGCAAAAAATTTTTGCGGATTTGGATAATGATGAAAGCTGTGTGAACAAGTTATTACGTCAAAAGAATTTGAATCAAACGTCAGATTTTCACAGTCTCCAAGCAAAAAACTTACGCCCTTGAGATCTCTGTTGACCATCCATGAATATAATTCATCGTAAAATTTTCGTAAATTATATAACACGCTCAAAACTCAAAAAAGAGCCGGAGAGAAAATTTCATATCTCCAGCCCCTTAAATTTAGCTTTAAACTTTCAGCTCTTCACCCTCGCTCGCCGCGACTACAGCACAGACCGCCGTATCACCCGTAACGTTAAGGCAAGTTCTAGCAGCGTCAAGAATTACGTCAATTCCAGCGACTAAAGCAATTCCCTCAATCGGAAGGCCGACACTCGTTAATACCATCGTGAGCATGATTAATCCTGCGCCAGGAACTCCAGCAGTCCCGATTGAAGCGAGCGTTGCTGTTACGACGATACCAATCTGCATTTGAAGCGTCAACGGAATATTGAACGCCTGAGCTACGAACAATGCGCAAACTCCCTGATATAAAGCTGTTCCGTCCATGTTGATAGTTGCTCCTAATGGCAGGACGAACGAGCTTACACCTTCGGAAACGCCTAAATTCTCGCGGACGTTAGAGAGAGTTACAGGGAGAGTTCCTGAGCTTGAACGCGTAACAAAAGCCGTGATTGCCGCCTCCTGAATACCTTTGAAGTACCACATCGGAGAACGCTTGCAGAAAATCATTATCATTCCGGAGTAAACGAGAATTGCATGAATTATACAGCCTACGAAGACCGCCGCAATAACTTTCACGAACGGAGCGAGAATTGCAATTCCGAAACGTGCCGCCGTTATGCTTATCAGCGAGAAAACACCGTAAGGAGCAAATCCCATCACGATATGAGTAACTGAATACATGACCTCAGCAACATTCTCGAAGAAGTCAGAAATTTTCTTGCCTTTTTCTCCGGCCATAATGCAAGCTACTCCGAAGAATAACGCGAAAATTATTATCTGGAGCATGTTAGCGTTGACCATTGAGGCAATCGGGTTGCTCGGGAAAATATCGAGAATTACATCAAGGAAGGGTTTAGCCTCGCGAGCTGTCGCCTGTAAATCTCCGGGAATGTTCATTCCTGCTCCGGCCTGGAATAAATTTCCGAACGCAAGGCCAATCACAATAGCTACAGCCGTCGTTATGAGATAAAGCGCGAGCGTCTTAATTCCAATTCTTCCGAGTTTGTGAATATCTCCGACTGATGCCGCACCAGCAACAAGAGACGCAAAAACTAACGGGACGATTAACATCATCAAGAGACGTAAAAATATCTTGCCGATTAAGTCAATGAAGGGCATAATGTAATTGCTCAGAGCCGGCGACGAAGGAATTACCGGACCGATTGCGAAACCGAAAATTATTCCGAGAAAGAAACCGATTGAGATTTTCCAGAGGAGGGAGATGCGCTTTTTTTCTGCCATGATAAAAATCACTCCTGCTTTGTCAAAATTTTCACATAATTATAGCTTATAACATCCTGGCCCCTCAATTATGCTTACGCCTTCGCTCTTCGGAATAACCTGAATTTGTGCCGCAATGCGTTCTTTAAGGGCTTGGACGTGAGAGATTATGCCGATCATTCTTCCTTTACGTTTGACTTCACCGAGTGCGTCAAGAGCCGTGCTCATAGCGTCTTCGTCGAGAGTTCCGAACCCTTCATCGAGAAATAACGAGTCAACACGTGCTTTGCTCCCTGAAAACTGCGACAATCCCAGAGCTAGCGCAAGACTTATGATAAATCTTTCGCCTCCTGATAAATTTTCAGTTGGACGAATTTCTCCGGCTTGTTCGCTGTCAATCACGCTTAATTCAAGTTTTGCGTTGTTCGGAGTAATCTTTAATCTATAGCGTCCATTCATCGTTTGAAGATAAGAATTTGCGTTTTTCACGACGAGTTCAAGAGTAATTCTCTGCGCATAAACCCTGAGTTTGTCGCCCTCAGATGAACCGATTAAATCATTGAGAGCCGCCCATCTGTTAGCTTTGACTTCCTGAGCTTCAAGTTCACGCTTCAAGTCGTCAATTTTTCCCTGCAAGGTCTGAATGTCCATTAGTTTTTGTGAGAGAACGGCGATATTCTCATTGAGAGCTTTAATTTTTCCCTCTTCGTCAGCAAATAATTTTTCGGCCTCTTCAAGCGTAATTTTTTCAGGAGCTAACTTGCGTTTTTCGTCAAGTTTTCGTGAGATGTCATCGCTTAAAGCTATTAACTCGGTCATTCTCGTGTTGAGTTCATCGCGTCTATTCTTGAGTTTTGCTAATCTTTCAGCGTCAAGGCATGAAGCAAGAAAAGTTTGCTCGTCAATAAAATTCTGAGCTTTGAGCTTGGCAGTAAAGTCTGGTTCATCGATTTCAAGCTGTGACGAAATTTTGTCGAGATTTTCACGTTCTGGAGCAAGATTGCTTTTAGTCGTCTCAAGTTTGGCTTTAACTTCAGCTTTGCTTTTTTCGGCGGACTGAATTTTTTTATCGAGCAGGTTTAAATTGTCAGCCCATTCATTTACGCGCGGGATTACGTCTTCAACTTTGGTGATTTCGCCAATGTTTAACGAGTTCACAGCTTTCATGACTTCATCGCGGAGGGCTTTGCATTCCTCATGTTTAGCTTGCCAGTCAGCACGGAGCTTGTCGAGTTCATTTCTCGCGTTAGTCTCAGAAATTTTTGCGTCATTATATTCTTTCTGGGCTTTCTCATATAACGCTCGTAATCTGTCAACTTCTGAATTTGCCCGTCTCAATTTCTCGTCGATTTTCTCACTGAGCCTGAACAATTCTTCGGATTTCCCCGTTATTTCTCCTGAGCTTTCATGAGCGTGATTAATTCCCGGATGTTCGATCGCGCCGCATAACGGACAAGGCTGGCCAGGCTGTAATATTGCTCGTTGTTCGTCTAAGACTGCTGAAGCTGTTTTTGCTCGGCTATTCATGAGAGCTTCTAAGATTTCGCCGTGAGTTTTCAGAGCTTCGTCAACTTTTTGGCGTAAATTTTCGCGGGCTTCGTCTTTCTTCTGAGAATTGGCCTGTGAGAGTTCATATTTCTTCTTAGCTTGACAGCCTTCATCCTTGAGCTTCTTTTTTTCCCTGTCGGCTTTAGAGTAATTTTCAACGAGAGACTTTATTTTTTCCCTGACTGCATCGGCCGAATCCGTAATATCTCCTCTTAATCTCGCAAATTCTTCTTGAGCCTGAGGAAGATATTCTTCAATTTTCGCGAGTAATCCCCTATGAGCCGCGATTTCCTGTGTCATTCTTGAGCATTTTGCTTGAGACTGCTCCCGACTTTGCCGTAATGAAACCAGCTTTGAATAATCAAGTTTCAGAGTTTCCGCACGTTCTCCAGTTTCTAAGATAACTCGGTCATGTTCAAACTCGTCAAGTCTTCGTTGCTGAATTATAATCTCGTCCTGTCTAGTTCTCTGTTCTTCTTCGAGTTTGCGAATTTCCTTGAGAATGTCCCGCTGTGATTTCGTCGTTGAGTGTTGTAAATCGAGCGTCTGAATTTCCGAACGTTCCGCTTCAAGCTGTGAGTTAATCTCCTCTTCACTGTCTGAACTTATCAACGCTTCATTCTCGCTCAGACGTAAATTTATATCTCTCAGTGAAGCCGTCTCACTTTTGCTCCTCTGGAAGACACGCCGGGATATTTCGCTGTAAATCTTCGTTCCTGTTATGAGTTCAAGGATTTCTGCGCGTTCGTTCTTGTCAGCCTTAAGGAACTTGTCAAAATTTCCCTGCTCAAGCATCATTGCTCGGGTAAATCTCATGAAGTCCATTCCCGTTAATCTTATAATTTCCTGTTGAGTTTTCTGCGTCTGTGTAGTTATGGGAATGTGAGTATTTTCATCGGATAAATGATGATCCGGCGGCTGAAGTTCTCCGTTTTTTCTTGACTGGCCCCACTTGCTCGTGAATTTTCCCTGTTCGGTCTCAAACGTAACTTGAGCAAAGCATTCATCCTCGCCAATCGATAAAATTTCGTTCGTCGATTTATTTACTCGCGTCAATCTCGAAGTTCTCCCGTAAAGTGCAAGACAGACAGCGTCAAAAATCGTAGTCTTTCCTGCTCCGGTCGGGCCTGTAATCGCGAAAATTCCGTTTGAAGCATAAACTTTATCGGTCAAGTCAATGTGCCATTCGCCGCGAAGTGAATTAAGGTTGCGAAATCTTACGTCTAAAATTTTCATTTGGCGTCTCCTGTGTCTATGTCGTGAAGAATTTCTTTATACATTGTCATGAACTCGGTTTTATCGTTATCCGAAAAATCTTTATGAGCTAATATTTCCTCGAAGATTTTTTCAGGTGAGAAGTCATCAAGTCCATTCTCAACGTGAATATCATAAAATTTGTCAATCTCGCGCTTTGTGTTTAAGTCCTGTACGCTCAAAATCTCGATTAACGGGAAATCCTTTGCGTAATCGTTCAAGTTTTTCTGTAAGTCAGCGATAATATTTTCTCCTGTGTAAGAGACTTCAAGCCATATAGAAATATTCTCTTCGGCCAATTTCTTGATTTTCGCGTAAATTTCATCGAGGCTTCCTGAAACTCTCTCTAATCTCTGGAAAATTGGAACTGGGACTTGCTTAATATTCGTTAAATTTTTTCCGTCGAGTTCAAGAATACAGACTGACTTTTTGCGTTCAGTTTCTCCGAATGTCATAGGGATTGGCGACCCGCTGTAACGGATATTCTCTCGTCCAACAAACTGGGGAGAATGTAAATGTCCTAAAGCCGTGTAAGTCAAGAACTTCGGGAAAATTTCCGTGCTGATCTGAACGGCTGTTCCGACATAAAGTGAGCGAACTCCTTCGTCCTTGTTGTAATTTCCTCCTTGAACAAAGAGATGTCCCATTGCGATTACTGGCAAATCTTGAGAATATTCCTGAGCTTTAGCAAAAACTTTTTCGTAATGAGATTTTATTCCGTCTGATAAAGCCTTATCGATGGCGTGAAAGTCATCATCAGCAGTAACGGTCCGAACATCTTTATCATGCAAGAAAGGAACTGCGCACACAACGAGTTCAAGATTTCCGGAGTCGTCGCGTAATTCAATAACTTCATCAGCCGGATTTTCGCAAGCACAGCCAATTACGTGAATTTTGCAGAGTTTTAATAATTCAGCCGGGGCATCAATGAAAGCTGGGGAGTCGTGATTGCCGGAAGTTATAACGACGTGGCGGCATGAGGAGGATTTTGTGATTTTGCTTAAGAACGAGTAATATAAATTTTGCGCTTGAACAGAAGGGTTTGTGTTGTCGAAAATATCTCCGGCGACTAAGAGCGTGTCAATATTTTCCGTGTTAATTAAATCTTCGAGCCAGTCAAAAAACTTCTTGAACTCCTCGTATCTATCATGTTCCTTAAGTTTTCGGCCAATGTGCCAGTCTGATGTGTGCAAAACTTTTTTTATCATGCTTTCACCTCAAGTTTATTATACCTGAGCGCAAAAAAATAACCCCGCAGAGTTTTCCACGGGGCCTGTTTATTGATTATTAATTTTTCTGTTTCCTGCTTGTTAGGCTGAATAAGATTATGAAAGCTATGATGATTAACCCTAAGTAGCCAAATGTCAAGGCAAAAGATTTTTCATTCGCTTCAGGGAAACGGCCTAATATAAGATAAAAAAATACTTTACTGCTTAAATTTCTGAAGCCATTCATAAAAAGACATATTCCGAACCAGAACAAGCGCTGATAAAATTTTTCGGATTTCATCATGAAATACAGGCATACAGCAATTGGAAATAGTAAAGTGTAAAAATTTGTATTTGTTGAGTAACACCAAAAAGCTGTAAAGATATACCCAAAACAAAGACTAAAATCTTTAGGTGCATTATTTTTATTTTCATGAGATGAATAATACATACATATTGCCGTTAAAATTATTCCTGTCGCCATACTGCAAAACATAGAGACTGAAGAATTGCTGATTAACGTTGCAAAAATTCCTGAAGAATGTTGTCCAATAATATTCAAGTATGCAAATTCTTCCAACAACTTTATCATTCCGCTTCCAGTTAAGACAGAAGCATAAAACCAAGCCGCAATATCAACTACAGCAGCAATAATTAGCGGCAAAAACTTCTTTTGAAGTAAAAACGCAAAACAAATTAGAGCTGCATCTTGAGGTTTACTCATTGCAATTCCAAGAAGTAAGCCTGTAATAACAGGATAACTATCGCATAATATCCAGGCCAGCAAAAGCATACAGCTTATAATTCCGCTTGCATTCCTAGCATTAATCGCAGATAGAAAATTAGTAGAACCTAATGCAATTACAATCAGTAAAAATACAAATCTTTTGTCGTCATAAATTTTTTCTGCCTTGAAATATAAGCATATTAAAACAACAACAAGAGAAACTACGCATAAAATTAAGAAACATAACTTTGCTTTGTCAAGACTTATAAATCCGAGATAGTACACGTTTCCGAGGATTAATCCCCAAGGTGTAGCACCCCAGGCAGGATCTAATGCACCAATATCTTGTACTGCTTCAGGAATTTCCTGAGTTATCATGTTCAAATATGGATCAAATCCACGCAAGGTATAAGCTAATATCTTCCAATGCATAACATTATCTCCGCCGCGAAATTGTTTAGCTTCCATGATAATTAATACAACGATCGAAAAAATAGTAAATAACCACGCAACACATGTGTAAAAATAATACTCGTAACTGTCTTTTTGCAGTTTCAACAATAAGACTTCCTTTCAGCAAAAATTTTTCACAAACTCTTTAACATCAGCATAATCAATTCCGGCTCTTCCCGCGCATTCCCCATCACGATCGTAACGGTCGCCGACGTAAAGAATATTTTGTGCATTCAGCTTTAATTCCCTGATTATTCGCAACAACCCTGAAGCACTAGGTTTCATGCAATTAATAAATCCGTCATTGCTCCAGTAATATTTATCAGGCTCAAAATTTAGCGCTCTCAACTTCTCTTTCACAGGATAATCTGAGTAGACAATTATAATTTTCCCGGATGTTTGTAACTCCTTCAGCTTTGACAATAATTTTTTCCGCCGAAAAGTTTTTACAAGTTTCAAGGGTTTATTATTCATCCATGAGTTTATAATTCTCTCTGTCTCGTCAGGCCGAAGCCCGAATATCCTTGATGTCTCGTTAATCTGCCTTGCGTGAAAATCCTCGTCATCATTCCTGAAAAGTTTTTCCCGAAGTTCGCGATATTTCAGCACAGCCAGAAGCTCACGATATTTCATCGGTCTCAAGACATAATGCATAATCATCCAGACGGCCATAAAAATTCTCACGGGCAATTGATGATAAAGAGTTCCGTCAAGGTCAAAAATTAACGTCTCATAATTCATAGTTTGATTAGTTCACTCCCGGTAAAAATTTTCAGAACAGGAATATTCATCATCATTAACAGCGTGAATATAATAATCAAGGCAGCGCAGTAAATCATAAGTCCTCGTTCGTGATAAAGTTTCTCGGGTTTCTGAACGGCAGAATCATTCTTGAATGACAGTGTGAAGTAATAACAGAACAGGCCAATCATTACCGGCACGAACAAGACTAATTCGACGCGATACTTGATGAGAAAAATTCCTGTGAAGAAGACCGAACACATAGCGTAAAAGAATGAGCTTACCAGTAAAAATTTTTCCGTGTAGAACCTGAAAGATTTACGGTATTTCCCGGCGAGTTCAGGGTCATCAATCATTCTGTATTCAGCGTAACGTTTCACGGCCATCAAGAAAGCTCCTCCCATCCAATAGCCTAAAATTAAGCTGCAAGGAGGTAATGTGTCAGCTGAGATTATGAACCAGCCGGCGAGAAGTCTGATTGCGTTATTGATTGACTCGCTCAGGACATCAAGGACGGGAATATCTTTTGTCCTCATAGGCTCAACATTGTAAATAATTCCCATCAGCCAGAGCCAAGCTATTACGACGAAAAAGGGGAAATTTACGCTCAAAGCCAGCATAAAACCTGCGAGAGTAAGAATGAGCCACATTGACCAGATAATTTTGGGGTTGACATCTTGAGATACTAAACTTCGAAATTTCTTGACGGGATGAAATTTATCGAACTTTGCATCAAGATATTCATTAATTACGTAATTGGCCGAAGCTATAAGACACGTAGAGATGAAACCTGCTAAAAATTTTGTAAGTGAAAAAGTTCCTGTGTGAGTGAGAAATTTTGCGCAAATAATTCCGGGAAGAATAAAGAATTGTTTTATCCAATGATCAAGTCTCAAAATTTTGACATAAACATAGGCTTCTTGCTTCTTGCTTCTTGCTTCTTGCTTCTTGCTTCTTATTAATTTTTAAGTTTAGCATATTTTTCAAATTTTATCATCGTCCATTCATTGGGAATGTAATTAATCCTGTACAAATTTTAATACCTGTTGTATTTTGACGCTATAAAATTTTAACATGCAGGTGAATTATTTTGTCCTGGAATATCTCTCAGCTATTTATAATTTGTCCGTTAATATTTATCGGCGGCGTAATTGACGCAATCGGAGGAGGCGGAGGCTTAATCACTCTTCCTGCTTTCTTAATCGCAGGTTTCCCCGTTCATGTCTCAATCGGCACAAACAAAGTCAGCTCAGCAATGGGAACGTCAATTGCTTTCTACAAGTTCATGCGCGACGGTTATATGCCCCTGAAGCTCTCTTTATGCGGGGTGATTTTCGCGTTAACAGGTTCATCACTCGGAGCACGAACAGCATTATTAATCAGCGATTACGCCTTCAAGATTTTAATGCTCGCAATCCTCCCGATAACGGCTTTTTACGTCTTTCGTTCACAAAACTTACTCAGAGAAGAGAAAAATACACAAGATTACATTAACACTAAGACTTATATTATCTGCATACTTGTAGCGTTCTTCATGGGATTTTACGACGGATTTTACGGGCCTGGAGCTGGAACTTTCATGCTACTTTTATTGGCCGGAGCCGCAAAATTGAGCGTTCAGAAAGCTAACGGAGTTACGAAGGCTATAAATTTCTCTACGAACGTTGCCGCAATCGCTGTATATTTCATGAATGGAAAAGTAATTTTGCCGCTTGGAATTACTGCAGGATGCTTCAGCATAATGGGAAATTACATCGGAGCAAGATTTTTCGAGAAGGGAGGAGCTAAAGCTGTTAGACCTGTAATTTTGATTGTGCTATCATTATTTTTCATCAGAGTAATTTATGACTTATTATTTTAACGTGAAAGGATTTGATTTAATTGCGTAAGTTTTTAGCGTTATTACTCGTTCTCGTTCTGGCTACAACGGCTCTTGCTCATCCCGGAAAACTCGACAAGAACGGCGGACATTACGACAAGGAAACCGGAGAATATCATTATCACAAAGGCCCGAATGCCCTCGAAACTCTGGAGATTAGGCGTAACACAGTCTACAAAGCTAAGATTGAGCGTGTTGTTGACGGAGATACAGCGATCGTTTCATTCTTATTCGACGACGGCAAAAAGTATCAGAAAGAACGCGTGAGATTTTTGGGCGTTGATACTCCTGAAACAGTTCACCCGAATAAACCCGTTCAGTATTACGGCAAGGAAGCAAGCGACTTTACGAAAGCTCAGCTCACTGACAAAACCGTTTGGCTTCAGACTGATGTCGGCGTAATGGATCGCTATAACAGAATGCTCGCGTATGTTTGGCTCAAGGAACCCAGCGAGAAGGATTTAGACAACGAAAAAGCTATTCGGGCTAACATGTTTAACGCGAGATTATTGCTCGATGGTTATGCTCAGGTTATGACGGTTCAGCCGAACTCGAGATACTCAAACTTATTCGTTCATTTCCAGCGTGAAGCTCGTGAACAAAGCAAAGGCCTCTGGGGTAAAGAGCCGGAATAATTATGAAACTTTTTCAAGCCGTCCATTTCGGGCGGTTTTTATTTTGGCTTTGAGACGTAAATATTCCCATCGATAAAATATCGCCATAACAAATTTTTATACTCTTCAGCGTAATCAATATTAATTCTCGGTGAAGTCTTAACGCAAAAATCTCTTCGCTCGTCGTCAAGGATAAATAACTTTTCCCCGCATAAATCATCGCCGTAATTTTCCCGAGTAATCCCCATTGCCGCACATAATTTTCCCGGCCCATTGCATAAATTAATCTTGTTGCGAGTTTTTCTCCTCGTCATCATGAGTTCAAGGCCTTCAATGGGTTCAAGCGCACGAATTAATACAGCTTCAGGCTTCCCCGCGAAATTGGCCGTAACGTTGAAGCATGAATACATCCCGTAAATCATATAGACATACGCAAATCCGCCGTCAGCAAACATAATCTCCGTTCTGGAAGTCCTCTTGTTGTTGTAAGAATGAGCGGCTTTATCCTCCGGGCCTTTGTAGGCTTCAGTCTCGACGATTAAGCCCGAAGTTATACCGTCAAGTGATGAATGAACTAAAATTTTCCCAAGCAACTCACGAGCGAGAATATTTGCGTCTCTGGTGTAAAACTCTCTGAGTAATTTTTTCATGATGATATTATACTTTTCGGCAGGTGATAAATTTATGACAAAGATAAAATTTGCTGTACGTTCAGATGTTGGCAAGGTCAGGAAGAATAACGAGGATAATTTTTACTGCAACGGAATTTACATGACTGAAGCCGAGCGGGAAAAGCCATTTTTCATGAGCGGGATTGCTGAAGCTCCGTGTATTTTTGCCGTTTGCGACGGAATGGGAGGAGAAGACTGCGGAGAATTGGCCTCATTCTTGACAGTAAAAACTCTCGCTGAACACTCGGATAAAATTTTGCGTGGGGATTACGAAGCTGTTGAAGCCTTTGTGAAGGACGCTAACAAGAAATTAATTGACATCATGAACGCTCAGAATATCCAAACCGGAACAACTTTAGCAATGGCGACTGTCAGCAAAAATTATTTCACGCTCTACAATCTCGGCGACTCCAGAATTTACAGGCTCAACGGTGAAACTCTCATACTTTCGACTGACGACCACACCGTAACTTATGACATGATACGAGCAGGACAACTTGACCCGCGAAAGGCTAAAACTCATCCGTATAGAAATTACTTGACGCGCTTTGTTGGATGTGGAGAAGATGAGAATAATATTGCTCCGGACGTTATGGGTTTGCTTGACGTGAACGAGAACAAGAGAATATTAATCTGCTCGGACGGATTAACTGACATGCTCAATCACTCGGAACTCGCCAGCATAATGAAATGTTATTCCGAAGTCTCAGACACGGTTAATGCTCTCGTTGATGCCGCGTTGTTCAAGGGTGGAATTGATAATGTTACGTGTATTGTCTTAGAGGTCAATGATGAGTAAAAAGCTCGTATTTGTCTCAAATTATTTCAATCATCATCAGGCGGCTTTAGCTGAGGAGTTCAGGAAAATTTACGGAGAAGATTACGTGTTTATCGCGTTTACCCCGTTCAATCAAAAGCGTCTTGCAATCGGTTATCAAGATATGAACCAAGCTCCTTTTGTCTTTCGCGCGTATGAAACTCCCGAAGCAGAACAGGAAGCCCGAAAAATTATCGACGAGGCCGAATGCGTGATAATCGGAGGAATGCCGGTAAATTATGTTGCGAGCAGACTTAAACTCGGCAAAATTACTTTCATGCAGTCAGAACGTTTTTTCAAGGGGCCAATCTGGAAGGACATTATACGTTTCGCAAAATATCTCAAATATTCCGGCGGAAGAGCTCAAGCACGAGACCAGAACGCGAAATTTTATTTGTTATGTGCTGGCGGATTTGTCGCGAATGATTACAACTTATGCGGATTGTTCAGACATAAAGCCTATCGCTGGGGATATTTTCCTGACTTAAAACTTTATGATGACATTGAAGCCTTAATCTCCCAAAAAGAACCTGCAAGAATATTATGGGCCGGAAGATTTCTCGACTGGAAGCACCCGGATTTAGCCGTAATCTTAGCTAAAAACTTGAAAGCTCTGAACGTAAACTTTAAGCTGAAAATTATCGGCTCCGGAGAAATGCAAGACACTTTAGCCGGAATGATTGACGCTATGAACTTGCGAGACTGCGTTGAACTTTCAGGAGCATTGCCGGTTGAAGAGGTTCGGCATGAAATGGAACGTGCGAAAATATTTTTATTCACTTCGGACAGGGGCGAAGGCTGGGGAGTTGTCCTTAACGAGGCTATGAACTCGGCGTGTGCTGTCGTAGCTGGCGAGAAAATCGGTGCTGCTCCGTTCTTAATCAAACACGGTTATAACGGTTTAATCTTTCATGATAGAAATATTGAGGACTTAACGCGTCAAGTTGTTCACCTTCTGAGAAATCCGCAAGTTGCTTCTTTTATTGGACAAAATGCTTATGAAGGTTTATGCGCTGAATGGTCGCCGGAAGTTGCCGCAAAAAGATTTATTGAGCTCGCTGAAGTTTTGAGTGTTAAGAGTGAACCCGTAAATTTATGGGAAGAAGGCCCGTGTTCTCTGATATAATTACAGGCACATTCCCAATCACACAAAGAGAGGTATATACAAAATGAAAATTGGATTTATCGGACTCGGAATTATGGGCAAGCCTATGGCCAAAAACTTAATCAAAGCCGGACATGAACTCCGTGTATATGACCGCACTCAAGCCGTTGCTGATGAAGTCGTCGAGTTCGGGAAAGGTAAAGCCGTAAGAGCCGTTAATGCTGTTGATGCCGCAAAAGGTGTTGAGCTCGTCCTTACAATGCTGCCAAATTCCCCTCACGTTAAAAGCGTAATGCTTGAGGATGATAAAGTTGCCGAACACATGGAAAAAGGCGCAAGTTTCATTGATATGTCCTCGATTAACCCGATAGCGAGCCGTGAAATTGCTGATGCCCTCGCGAAATTCGGAATTGACATGCTCGACGCTCCAGTCTCAGGCGGTGAACCGAAAGCAATTGACGGAACTTTAAGCTTCATGGTCGGCGGTAAAAAAGAAGTCTTCGCGAAGTTTGAGCCGGTATTAAAGGCTATGGGTTCAAGCGTAGTACTTTGCGGCGATATCGGAGCGGGAAACGTTACGAAACTCTGCAATCAAATCGTCGTTGCTGTGAACATTGCGGCCGTCAGTGAAGCGTTAATGCTCGGCAAAAAAGCAGGCGTTAATCCCGAAGCAATTTATCAGGCAATTCGCGGTGGACTTGCAGGCTCAACAGTTATGGACGCTAAAGCCCCGATGATCATGGACAGGAATTTTAAGCCCGGCTTCAAGATTGACCTGCACATTAAGGACTTGAATAACGTGTTCGACGCTGCAAAAGCTGTAGATTCTCCCACGCCGTTGACGAGCTTAGTATTCGACATGATGAAAATTCTTCACGGCGACGGAAAAGGCCAGTGTGATCACAGCGCGTTAGCTTTAGTTTACGAAAAAATGGCGAATACGGAGATTACTCGCGGTTAATTTTAGTTGATGAAATTATTTCGGCCTCGTGTGAAATGCACGGGGTCATTTTTTTTACTCTCACAAGTTTTTCATAAGCAATAAATATAATCAGCCTTGTGTGAAATTTTTCATGATATATTAATCCCTGAGAATAAATTCAAGGAGGAATTATCACGATGGGAAGCACGATAGATTTACACATTCACACGAACGCGTCAGACGGGACGGATTCACCCGAAAATTTATTGTGGGAAATTCAGAAAGCCGGCATAAAGATTTTCGCGATTACAGATCATGACACTATCAAAGGCGCGATGAAGATGAAGAAGATTTTACCAGCTGGGATGAGATTTATACAGGGCATAGAGTTTTCATGCAGGACGATTAACAGCAAGTGTCATATTTTGGGCTTGAATTACGACGAACATAATTTAGATTTTACGGCGGCATTAAGACGAGGCGACGCACTAAGACACGAGAAGTTTAACAAGAGAATTGAGCAGCTCAAGACGAAGTTCAACATAAATTTTACTCAGGACGAGATTGATTTACTCTTAAGGACTCCGGGCGTTGGGAAGCCTCATGTTGCGAATTTACTTGTCTCGAAGGGATTAGCCGCGAATAAACAGGAAGCAATTGAACGTTATATCGACAAGTGTAAAACGGGAAATTCCAGAATAGAGGCCGAGTTCGCGATTAAAGCGATAATTTCTGCCGGCGGCGTTCCAGTTTGGGCACATCCATTAGGCGGCGAGGGAGAGGCTGAACTTCCAGAAGAGAAATTTCACGAGACATTGAGCGAGTTAATATCGTACGGGCTTAAAGGGCTTGAATGCTGGTACTCAAAATATGAAGTTGCGAAGTGTCAAAGGCTTGAATATTTCGCGAAACAAAACGGGCTTTACGTCTCAGGAGGAAGCGATTATCACGGCAGAAATAAGAATATTCCATTGGGAAAATTGAACGCTAGAAATCAGATTATAGACGCTAAAACTTTAAGTATTCTAAGGAGAATGAATTTATGATTGCTGGGCTGAAAAAGTTATTATGGCTTGCTTTATTGGCCGGAATTTGTTACGGAGTATATTATTTCTTTTTCACGGAGAAGGAAATTTTTTATGGGCTTACGACTTCAGAGATTACGCGCGGTGATATTGTCTCAACAGTAACGGCGACAGGTGAACTTAATGCGCTTAACGTCGTCGAAATAGGTACGCAGATATCCGGAAGAGTTCAGGAGATTTACGTTGATTTTAACTCTCCGGTTAGGGCCGGCCAATTACTAGCATTGATTGACCCGTCCGTGTTGACTTTGACATTGAGGGAAGCTGAAGCGTCATTGCAAGTCTCTCAAGCCAGTGTTAGGAGTGCACAGGCGGCATTAAACGAAGCTCAGAGAAAATATAATCGCAATAAAGAGTTATTTGACCGAAAATTAATAGCGAGAAGTGAAGTTGATACGAGTGAAGCGGATTTAGACATGAAGAGAGCATCATTGAAGCAGGCACAATCACAAGTTTTACAAGCTCAAGCCTCCGTTGAACGAGCACGAACCAACTTGAATTATACCCGCATAACTTCTCCTGTGAACGGTGTAGTAATCGACAGACAAGTTGACGCAGGGCAGACAGTCGCGGCGAGCTATCAAACTCCGACGTTGTTCAAAGTTGCTCAGGACTTGACGCAGATGCAGATTGAAGCGAAAGTTGATGAGGCTGATATTGGCGGCATTGATGAAGGGCAGAATGTGAGCTTTCGAGTTGACGCGTTCCCGGAAGAAAGTTTTACGGGTAAAGTCGTTCAGGTCAGACTTGCGCCCAACTCAAGCAGTAATGTCGTAACTTATACGGTCATAATTCACGTTGATAATCCGGAATTGAAGCTCAAGCCTGGAATGACTGCGAACGTTTCGATTGAGACTGCACGGGCGAGAAATGCTTTGAGAATTCCTGTTGCGGCATTAAGATTTACGCCACCGGAGGGATTACTCGCGACAATTTCATTTGACCAGGAAATTTTGACGCGTCCTAGAACTCTTCATTCTGGGATATTATGGCCTGA
>ERZ842401.280-NODE-280-length-71121-cov-5.840529_pt1 | contig 71121 bp, 69 predicted proteins | sample MGYA00521270_ERZ842401 | MGnify/ENA primary metagenome ERZ842401 (study PRJEB31892, sample SAMEA3878208) | bioreactor metagenome | biome: Moose rumen | place: Sweden | collected 2011-10 | study: EMG produced TPA metagenomics assembly of the PRJEB12797 data set...
CCCCCCAAGTATTAATACTGTATAGAATTTCGGATTTAGGTTGCCACAAAAATAATACTCGCCTCGAAAATGCTACGAAAGAACATTGTTTATTAAATGCCGCTGAAATATTTGGGAAGGAAAATTTTTATATTATTGCCGATAACTGTTCGGATGAATTAATAAAATTTATTCAGGATAATAATTTCAAATTCGAGCGCACATCTCTCGGAAATAGTAAATCTTTTAAATACGCCCTCACTAAAGCAATAAAAGAATATGACGATGAACAAATAATTTATTTTCTCGAAGATGATTTTTTACATTTACCGGGAAGCAGAAATTTAATTATTGAAGGTCTCGAAATTGCGGATTATGTTACGTTATATGATCATGGCGACCAATATGTTAAATATAATTGGAAATATGAAGGTTCTGCACCGTTTAACAGATTTGGATTTCACAGATGGAAAATTTTTTTAACTGATCATTCTCACTGGAGGGAAGCTCCTTCAACAACAATGACTTTTGCAGCTAAAATAAAAACGCTAAAACAAGATTATAAAATCTGGATGCAGAACCCGGATGAAGGCACGCCGAAAGATTTTTTATCATTTTTGAAAATTACGAAACAAAAAAATATTATTGACTTCTTCAAAATTTTACGAATGAAAAAAACTGCGCTCGCTATCCTGTTAAATAATTTCGCATGGTTCAGGAAGAAACGTTTATTAATTTCAGCTCTGCCCGGAAAATCTACTCACACCGAAAAAAAATGGCTCTCACCTTTAACGGATTGGACGAAAGTTTAAATTTTAAATTTTAGTTTAATTTACAGCCGGCAAAATTTACACGCTTATATTAAAATAAATCTCGAAAATTTTTATTAATTCTTACTCGAAAAGGAGATTTTTAATTTATGTATAACGCTATCAACGTAAATAAAGATACGTGGTGGGTCGGCGTGAATGATCACGAAACGGATTTATTTGAATCTTTATGGAGTCTTCCTAATGGCGTGGCCTATAATGCTTATGTAGTAACCGGAACTAATGCGACAGCTGCAATCGATACTGTTAAAGGGCCATGCTTCGATGAATATTTTAATAAATTAAATCAGGCTTTAAACGGTCATGACTTAAATTATTTAATAGTGAATCATATGGAACCAGATCACGCCGGATTAATTTCGCAATTAAAAAACCGTTGGCCTAATTTAAAATTTGTAGGGAATGCTAAAACAATGCCGTTATTAAAAGGCTATCACGGAATATCTGAAAATACTATTACTGTGAAAGACGGCGATGCTTTAGACTTGGGCGGACATATTTTAAAATTTGCTACTGTTCCAATGCTGCACTGGCCTGAAAGTATGGTGACATTTGATGAGACTACCGGCGTATTATTTTCAAATGATTCGTTCGGAGGTTTTGGGGCGCATGACGGAGGAATTTTTGACGACCAGAAATTAAAATCTAACTGGGAAGATGAAATGTTGAGATATTATGCTACGATCGTTGCAAAATATTCAAATATTGTTCAGGTCGCTTTGAAAAAATTATCAGGGCTGAAAATTAAAAATATTTTCCCATCTCATGGAACTTTATTCAGAGATAACGTTAAACAGGTTATAGATTTATATGATAAATGGAGCAAATACGAATCCGAAACTGGCGCTGTTGTCGTTTACGGTTCAATGTACGGAAATACGAGACGCATGGCGGAAGCAGTTTGTTCGGGGTTGGCAGCCGCAAAAATTTATGACGTTAGATTATATGATTCATCAAGGGCTGATATGTCTTTTATTTTGCGCGACATCTGGAAATTTAAATCAATCGCTTTATTAAGTTGCACGTATAACACTCTTTTATATCCGTCTATGGAAAATTTATGCTCGAAATTATTAAACCGTATGCCGAAAAATAAATTTTTAGGGATCGCAGGAAGTTACAGCTGGAGCAAAGGTGCTTTAACTGCTTTACAGGCTTTTGCGGAAAAAATTAAATTAACGAAGATCGAACCAGAACCGGAAATTTATACAGCTCCGAATCAAACGGATTTACAGCAGTGTTTTGAATTAGGCGTGAATCTCGGCGAGGCCATGTCGAAATAAAAAATAAAATGAGCGAAAACGAAAATAAAATTAATTATGTAACTCGTCCGAAGCGTAATAATGAATTATGGCTGACTGAATTTAGCACGGACAATTTAAAATTATCGTTGAGAGTTAGTAATGTCGTTCACACCGAAAAAACTAAATATCAAGATTTAATTATTGTTGATACTCCGGAATTTGGGAGGACGTTAATGCTTGATGGCGCGTTTCAATTGACGGAAAAAGATGAATTTTGTTATTCAGAAATGATGGCTCATGTTCCGTTATGTGCGCATCCAAATCCCGAAAACGTTTTAATAATCGGTGGCGGAGACGGTGCAATTTTACGCGAAGTCATGAAGCATAATATAAAGAAATGCTATTTAATTGACATCGATGAAAAAGTAATTGAAGCTTCAAAAAAATTTTTACCGAAACAAAATACAGCGTTTGATGATCCGAGAGCGATTATTAAAAATATGGACGCAATGGAATTTATAAAAAATACTTCTGAAAAATTCGACGTGATTATAATTGACAGCACTGATCCGGTAGATTTTGCGGCGGGGTTATTTCAAGCTGGGTTTTACGCTGATATAAAAAAAATTATGAATCAAAACGCAATGTTATCAGAGTTAACGGAATCGCCTTTTACTGATTGTGATTTGATGCAGCAGGCAATTTGCGAAATGAAAAAAATTTTTCCGATTGTAAAACTTTATTGGGGATCTGTTCCGACTTATCCTACTGGAATGTGGACGTATGGAATTGCTTCGCTGAAAAATAATCCCGAAATTCCTGTACGCGAAATTAAAAATACTAAGTGGTACAGCAAAAAAATTCATGAAGCCAGTTTTATACTGCCTCCGTTTCTCGAAAGTCTAGTAAATTGATTTAGTTTTATTTTTGATCCCTCGTGAAATTTTTATTTATAAGCGGGGGAATTTTTTTATTTTCTAGCAGGTGATTTAATTGTCATGAAAAAATTTTTATTTACAATCGCAATATTATTAATTTTTATTACGACTTCTGCTCGTTCTGATTTCGGAGGATTTTCCGGAAATAACGATTACAGCCGGTCGAGTTCTTCAAGTTCTTCCAGTTCTTCGAGGTCGTCCCGTTCTTCTTCTTCATCGTCGTCGCGATCGTCTTCGAGTTATTCCGGTTCAAGTTCACGAACTCGTAATAATTCTCGCACCGTTTACGCTGATCCGTCCGAAACATATCACGATGAAGAACCAATTTATAAAACTCCATCGCGAAATAATGTGCCGACAATTTACGCAGACCCATCCGAAACTTATCACAGCGAACCTATAAGGCAGAAAAATATCCCGATTCCTATACCGATGCCGATCACTATTCCTCATGGAACAAATACGCGCCCGGTCAGTTCAAATTTAGGAGCAACCCTCGCACCACGAAATAATAAAAATAATTCTGATAATGATGATAATTCATGCGTTGGGGCTTTAGTTTTGCTCGTAATAATTTATTTTGTGTACAAGAGCTGGAGAAATGGTGCTAAACAAAAAGCCGAACGGAATAACTCACCGATAATTTTGCCGGAAATTCAACAGGACAGCCATTTAAATCCAATGGAAGATTATATAATTTATGATCCATCATTTGACGCTGAAGAATTAACTGAGCATTTAGGAAATTTGTACGTGCAATTACAGGAAGCGTGGACCAAAAAAGATTTGGAACCAGTTAGACAATTTATGACGGATAAATTTTTCAATCAGATGAAACGCCAGCTTAAATTTTTAATTCAGCAGAACAGAACGGATCATACAGAAAATATTGCTGTGCTCGATGTAAATTTAATAGGCTGGTATCAGTTAAAATCATATGATTATATTGTCGCGAGATTGAACACGAGAATTACATCATATATAACTGATGATAATACGGGCGAAATAGTTTCAGGAAGCAGAACGCGCGAAAAATTTATGGAATACGAATGGAAATTATGCCGAAGAACTTCAACCATGACCGAAAATAATAATGAGAATTTAAAAATTAATAAATGTCCTAACTGCGGTGCGCCTATTGATATTAATTCAAGCACTAAATGCCAATACTGCGGAACTATAATAATTTCAAAATCCGTTAACTGGACTATATCCGGCATGACTGGAATTTCTCAAAGGACGGCATAATAAAAAAATAAAATAAAAAAAATTTTCCCTCCCGGATAAAAATTAAATTCGAGAGGGATTTTAATTTAAATAATTATTTATTATTATTGCTTCCTGACAAAATCATTTCCGATCTTCCACGCTTCGCCAAGCCTCCGACCCATCGAATAATAACTATTTGTGAACTGTTCAAAAATTACGGGCTTTAATTTTGTCGGATCAACTTTGCCGTCAAAATCCAAAATTTTTTCATCAGCATTAACATTTAAAATAATTCCGACGACCCTTTTTTCTCCGCTAAAGTCCCGTACCTCTTCAAATTCACACTCCATTACTAAAGGCAACTCCGTAATAATTGGAGCTTCAACGTATTCGCTTTTTACTGCATGTAATTCTGTGCGGTCAAATTTATCAGGTATAGAATAACCGCTGACACTTCCAAAAAAATCAGCTTCAGCAACATGATTTTCATCTGTTATATGCGCTGTAAATCCTCCGCGTGCCATTATATTAACAAGAGTTTTTCTGTCTCGACCTAAATTTAAAGCTAATTTATTATCTGCACAATGTCCGCCCCAAGCTACTGTCATAACATTTATTGTTTTATCATCGTTGTATGTAGCAATTAATAAAACAGGTTGAGGAATTATCGCAGGTAACACTCCTAAATCTTCGCGCATAAAATATTTTTCTCCTTAGTTCAATTTAATTTAATTTTATTTTTATTTTTATTTTTTCATCAAGCCTGCTCCTTCGTGCCAAGAAACTGGCATCGGAAAAACTCCGGGCAATGAACCTAAATCCTTACGCATAATAAAAAAATCTCCGTTAAACCAGATGAACGATATTATATAATTTTTGTCAACAAGCCGAACATTTTTATTTTTATGAAACACAAAAAATTATTTTTCGTCCTCCGAGATGTCCAGTATTTCATTTTCATTTTCATTTTCATTTTCAAAATTATTCATGCTCTCATCAGAATTTGTAATTTCTTCCTGAACATCTTTATTTTCATTTTCACTTTCTGTTTCACTTTCATTTTCTGTTTCTCCGTCAATGTCAGTTAAATTTTCTTCATGCACTACAAATCCCACGCCACTCCCTGCGATTTTCATTACTTCGTTTAAAATTTCGTCCTGTAATTCTTTATGTTCCGCCAAAAATTTAGCTGCTGATTCTTTTCCCTGCGCAAGCGTTTCGCCTTTGTAATAGAGCCATGAACCTTTTTTATTTATGACATTAAAGTCAACGCCCATATCAACAACAGCCACTCCCAACGGAATACCCTGACCGTAAATTAAACTAGCATGAGCAGTCCTGAAAGGTGGAGACAATTTATTTTTTACGACTTTTAAATATAATTCATGGCCGATCGTTACGTCACCTTTTTCGATTTTTTTACCGCGCCTGACTTCGAGCCTGACAGATGAATAAAATTTTAAAGCTCGTCCGCCCGTAGTTGTTTCAGTTGGTCCTGCTGCGTATCCTGTTTGAATATTTGCGCGCAACTGGTTTATAAAAATTATTATGCAATTGGTTTTTGCTGTAACACTCGCTAAACGCCTTAAAGAATTTGACATCAAACGAGCCTGTAAACCGACCTGATTTTCACCAATTAAAATTTTTCCGTCGATCTCCGCTTGAGGTGTCAACGCCGCAACTGAATCAACTACAACAATATCAACAGCTCCGCTTCTCACGAGTTCATTCGTTATAAATAATGCCTGTTCACCGCTGTCAGGTTGAGACAAATATAAATCATTAATATTCACGCCCAAAGTTGCGGCAAGTTTTGGATCGAGAGCGTGTTCTGCATCTATAAATGCGGCGATCCCTCCAGCTTTTTGAGCTTCAGCTATTGCACATAATGCCATTGTAGTTTTTCCAGAACCTTCAGGCCCAAAAATTTCAACTATTCTGCCTTTAGGATAACCGCCAATCCCAAGAGCTACATCCAGTTGTAAAACTCCGCTCGGAATAACATCAACTTTTGTTTTTACGGAATCTCCTAATTTCATAATTGCGCCATCGCCAAATTTATTTTTTAGCTCGTTTATTGTCGCTTTTAAAATATCTTCACGAGTTGAAGCATTTTTTTTTGCAGCTTTAGCCAATTATTTCATCTCCTCTAGAATTTTATTTAACGCAAATTTAACAGCACTTCCACGAATTTCCGCACGGTCACCAGAAAATATTTTTTTTACGGCGTAAGATTCTTTTTTATCGCTACTTATTCCAAACCATACAGTCCCAACAGGTTTTAATTCGCTTCCTCCATCCGGGCCGGCTATTCCGGTTAATGAAATTGCGAAGTGTGAATTATATATTTTTCTTGCTCCTTCTGCCATAGAAACAGCACATTCCGAACTGACTGCACCAAAATTTTTTAATATTTCACGACTCACATTCAAAATTTTATTTTTGGCCTCGTTGCTATAAACTACAGCGCTGCCGTTAAATATTTCCGAGCTTCCGGCGATCTCTGTTAAAGCTGCTCCGACAAGTCCGCCCGTGCATGATTCAGCGCAAGAAATTTTTATATTTTTGGATTTTGCTTCATGTAAAATTTTTTCTGAAAGTTGTAATATTTCATCTGAAAACATTTTTTATTTAATTCGCGCTCCACTTGATTATAATTTCATGAATCCAGCCGGCATTATAAACATATGCGTTCACAGCCTGCAAAAATATATTTACTATCACTCCGCCTAAAATATCATCGAGCATTATCCCCCAGCCTCCGGGAAATTTTTCCATTGCGCTGACAGGAAACGGCTTCAAAATATCAACCAGCCTAAATAAAAAAAATCCAGGCACTAAAAATCCCCGCGGCAATAAATACACGCTGATCCACATCCCTGCGACTTCATCAATCGCTAAACATGACGGATCATGAACACCGAAATATCTCGCAGGTATATCAGGAAAATTATTTTTATCGGCAGTCATTAAAAATTTTTCGCCCAAATCCGTCACGTAAATTCCTAAAACGCTCACCAAAATTATTAACCATAACGGAATATCAACTAACAAATTTATTATTAACGCAATAAATGAGCCTACTGTCCCGGGCATTTTCGTGTAAAATCCAGCGCAGAACACCGTAGCTATATATAAATATATTGGCTTCTTGAACATTAAATTTTTACTCCTGATTTAAATTAATTATTTATTTATATTAGAATTTAGATTATTTCGCCGAATAAATCATTTTCGGAACTGTCTAAAATTTTTACGCTCGCAATATCTCCCAAATTAATTTTTTTATTCTCCGGGTTATTCGCGCAGATCATTCCGTCAACTTCCGGCGCATCACGGTATGAACGCCCCCAAATTTCTCCGGCTTCCTTGTCAATGTCCTCAACTAAAATTTTTAACTCGCGGTTTATAAATAATTCGTTACGCCCGCTTGAAATTTCTGCTTGAACTCCCATTAATTTATTACATCTAAATTCTGCAACGTCATTATTAATTTGATCTTTAAATGATGCTGCTCTCGTTCCTTCTTCCGGCGAATATACAAAAGCTCCGAGCCTGTCAAATTCTATTTCGCTTATAAAATCGATCAGAGCATTAAATTTATTTTCGTCTTCACCCGGAAAACCTGTCATTAAAGTTGTACGCAGCGCAAATAATTCATCGCATTCACGAATATATTTAAAAATTTTTATTAAGTCATTATTATTTTTTAATGGCCGGTTCATGCGCGCTAAAATTTCCGGGTCGCAATGTTGTACGGGAATATCCAAATAATGCAGAACTTTTTTATTTTCGAGCAAAAAATTTATTAATTCCTCGTTGACGCGTTCGGGGTGTAAATATAATAATCTCAGTTTTACATTTTCCGGAATTTCAGAACTTAAAGCGCTGATTAATTTTTTTAAATTCGTCCCGTCGTTAAAATCCTGGCCGTACACCGTTAAATCTTGACCGACCAGACATAATTCACGCGCTCCGGCTGAACATAACATTTGAGCTTCAGAAATTAATTTTTTTATTGGGGTGCTTCGTAATTTCCCGCGTATTAACGGTATCGCACAATATGAACATAAAGTATTACAGCCTTCAGAAATTTTTAAATATCTGGTCCAAAAATTTTTATCGAGAGCATTAAACGAACGTTCGCAATTTAAAATAATTTTATTGTCGAGAAATTTTATAATTTTGTCCCATTCTTCGGAACGCGCAAATAAATCCGCTGTTGGGAATTCCTGTTTTAATTCTTTTTCATAGCGATTAACGAGACAACCGGCGACTATAAATTTTTTTATTATTCCGTCTGCTTTAAGCTGTTCGAGGTCTAAAATTGCGTTAATATTTTCCTTTACGGCATCCTGAATAAAACCGCAAGTATTTATTATTCCGACATCACAGCTCGAAGGCTCATCAAAAATTTCATGGCCTAATAATTTTAATTGTCCCGTTAAATATTCGCTATCAACGGTATTTTTTGCGCACCCCATACTGACAAAAAATATTTTCAAGTTGAATTATTCTCCGTATTCTTTCAGCGCATCCAAGTCAATAGCTTTAACTTCAATAACTTGCTCGACCATCACGCAGAAATTATTTGAGAGCATTAAACCGGATAATTTTTTCCCGTCGAGCGTCATTAAATGTTCTTGTTTGGCTAAAGCTTCGGCTTCCGGTGAAAATTCTGCGGTCGTAGCGTAAAGACCTTTGCCGCCTTTTTCTGCGATAATTTCTAAAAATTCGTTTATGTCGGATTTCTCAATTATTTTGCTCGGTGAAGATTTCCAGGCTTGAATATATATCGGGCTTAAACCTTTTTTATCTTCCAAAATTATCCCGTGAATTAAATTATTATCTGATTTATCGGCGTTATATTTTGCTGTTCTGAAAGCTTGATAACCCATTTTAGATAATAAATCTATAACGAGCTGGGCAAATTTATCCTGATTTAATCCGGCGATTTTATTTAAAATATTTTCGGCCAATGAGTCATTTAATTTATTTACGGCATCGTTTAAAGCATCAGACGGAGAATTATTATTTTCATTTTCATTTTGATTTACAGCGCTTTCAATTTCTTCCATTTGAGTATTTTCCTCCTTTAAAATTTCGGGTTCCGGTTCTGGTTCTGGCTCTGAATTTAATGCAGGCTCCGGGACTGGTTCGGGTTCGGGGTCGGGTTCTGGTTCTGGTTCCGGCTCAAAATCCATGCTGATTAAATCATTATCCAATTTCAACGAGTAAGCTTCATCAATAACAGCAGGATCATCCCGTAAAACTCTTTGTCCCTTCGGCGTAATAATAAACGTTGCAGAAGCCAAATTATTTAACATGCTGTAACGCTTTAAAATGTTCCGGGCGTTTTTAATTTGCGTCCAAAATCTGTCCTTTTCATCTTGAGTAAAATTATTTGCTTCAATATCAAGACTGCGCGAAATATCATTAATTAAAACTTCGCTACTAAATTCATGCGGTTGACCGTCACTATAAGATTCAAGTAACGGCTTTAAAATTTCATTGACTGAAGGTACAGGCATTTTATTTAAAATTCACCTCGTTATAATTCTCTTTTCCACTTAGTGCCCTGCGGAGTGTCTTCGAGTATTATTCCCATAGATTTTAATTTGTCGCGAATTTCATCGGAGCGTTTAAAATCTTTATTTTTTCGTGCTGTGCTGCGTTCTGAAATTAAATTTTCAACTTCGGAGCTTAGATCATTATTATTTTCATCATCGCCCAATAATCCAAATATTTCATCATAAAATTTTAATTCGCGTTCTGCACTCGTAAAAAATTCATCGGGTAAAATTCCATAATTATTCATTTCAGAATTAATCAAGTGAACGAGATCAAAAAATATTCCCATTCCTGCAGCGGTATTAAAATCATCGTTCAAAGCGTCATGAAATTTTTTATTTAATTCTTTTAATTCCTCGTTAAATTTTTCGCTTTTAAATTCGTTGTTATTTCCTTTACGTGTATTTTTTGCGAAATCCAAATTACTTTTACAATTTCTCAACCTCGTTAAACCTGCTTCGGCCTGCTCTAATGCTTCCGGCGTGAAATTCAGGGGGCTTCTATAATGCGCACTCAGCATAAAAAATCTTATAGCGGTCGGGTTATATTTTTCGATAGCTGCGCGAGCCGTCATAAAATTTCCGAGTGATTTCGACATTTTTTCATTATCGATCAACAAAAACCCGTTATGAAGCCAAAATCTTACGAACGGTAAATTATTCCCTGAAGCTGCTTCGCTTTGAGCTGCTTCGTTTTCGTGGTGGGGAAAAATTAAATCGACTCCGCCCGAATGAATGTCAATATTTTCGCCGAGATATTTCGATGACATTGCCGAGCATTCGATGTGCCAACCTGGCCGGCCTTTACCCCAAGGACTTTGCCACGAAGGTTCGCCGGGCTTTTCGTTTTTCCATAGGGCGAAATCCAGCGGATCTTTTTTATTTTCTCCTGGTTCAACGCGTGCGCCTGCTTCTAAATCTTCGAGATTTTGTTTACATAAACTTCCATATTTCGGCCAGCTCTTTACATCAAAATAAACATCTCCATTTGAAATATATGCGTGACCATTTTTTATAATTTTCTCGATCGTGTTAATAATTTCGTTTATATGTTCGGTAGCGCGTGGAGCAAAATCAGGCGGATTAATTCCGAGAGCTTTAGCGTCTTTGTTATATTCAGTTATAAATTTTTCTGCCAGTTCTGCGACCGTAATATTTTCCTGATGGGCGCGGTGTATCATTTTGTCATCGATGTCCGTAAAATTTTGAACGAACGTAACTTTATAGCCCAAATGTTTCAGCCAGCGTCTCAAAACATCAAAAACTATAAACGGCCTCGCATTTCCAACGTGAAAATAATCGTAAACCGTCGGACCGCACGAATAAAACGAAACTTCACCGGGCTTAATAGGTTTAAATTCTTCCTTTTTGCGGGTTAAGTCGTTGTATAAATACAGGCTCAAAATTTTTTCACTCCCCAATAAAATAAATTTATCTGCAACATTGAAAAATATATCACACCGCCCTAATGAATAAATGAAAATAAATTAATGTATAATTCAAAAATTAATTTTAAATTGTTATTTTTATTTTCATGCATGGAGGTAAATTATTTATGCGCAATAAATTTTTTCTGGCGATATTAATTTTTACTTTAATTTTAAATATTTCTTTGCCAGTTTATGCGGCTCCTTCGATTAATACAAACGGTGATCCCCATGTTGGAGCGCAGACGGTTTTATCAGTGAGTGAAATTCCTGCTGGAGGTTCTGCAGAATGGTCAATTACTCCGACTGGTTTAAATCCCGCTAGATTTTCTTTGAGAGCTGGCGGACGTGAATGCAGTTTTATACCGCTTGACACGAAGCCGATAAATGTTTCAGCGATAATTTACGACAGATCGGGAAATGTTTTAAATGATCTTGAATACATTGTGAAGCCGGCAGAATTTAAAATAAAAATTTCCGTTGAAAATAATGATCCTGTTGTGTTATGGGATTCTGTTAAGCGTTCAAACAGAGTGCTGGACAAAAATATTTTAATGGCGAAACATCCTATTAAATTGCGTGCTGAATTAGTTCCGGGTTTTGACAGCGAACATAATTTTAAATGGACGGCTGATCCTGCAACAGGAATAACGAGCGCTGAAAATGATATTATTTCGATTACCAGAAATGAGACAGGCGAGAGTGAAATTTATGTAACTGCTTTTAATTCGACCGGCACAAAATTAGGAACAGGAAGCAGCACAATAAAAATTACGTTACCTTTACAAACTTTTGAAGCATCAAACCGTGAGCGTGAAGCTTATAACTCGTGGACTAAAGCTCAAGAATTATGGAACGCAAAAAATTATGCTGAAGCTGTAAAACTTGCGACTAACGCAACAAAATTAAGTCCGCGCGACGAAGAAATTAACAACGGATTTAAATTGATGTCGACGAACTTTAACAGATTTACGCGAGCTACAAAACTGCGTCAGGAAGCAAAAGAACAAGATTCAAAAGGATTACTCGATGAGGCGTTAAAAAATTTGCGTTCTGCTCAAATTATTTGGCCGGTTGATGACGGTGAAGAAAATATCAGCATTGCAGAAAAAAAAGTTGATGACCGTAGAATTTTATTACAAAAAGCGGAATGGTTACGCGATAAAGGTGCGGCTTATGATAAAGAGAGCATGTTTGAAGATGCTTTAGAATGTTATGCGCAGAGTGTTGCTTTAGTTCCGTCTGATGCTATAACAGATCGAATGAACAGAATACGCGCACGACTTGTAAAAATTTCTGACGCTGATAAATATGCAGGTGAAGGCATAACCCTCGAACGCGAAGGAAAATTACAGGAAGCGCTTGAACATTATGGCGCGAGTTTAGTGAGCAATCCTGACGCTGGATTGAGGGCGCATATTGAAGAATTACAGAGCGTAATAAAACGCCGTGAAGATCAATCCAGAATTTTATATCGCGAGGGCATGGAATTTCAGCGCAGGGGAAATAATACGGAAGCTTTAAAACGTTATCGCGAGAGTTTAAATTTATGGGAGACGGAAAATGCAGTAAGGCGCGCTAATGATTTGGGCAAAAATATAAAACTGGGTTCAGATGTAGTATTAAGAAGCCCGGAAGATTTTGGGATCGGAACTAAAAACGATGCTGTGAAAATTGTTCAGGAAGCTGATAAATTATACTCTGAAAATAAAATCTCGGAGGCCATAGCGTTATATAAAAAAGCTCAATCAATTTCGCCGTCAAAAGATGTTAAAGAGTGGCTCGACCAGCTTGAAAAGAATGTCGCTGAGAATGAAGCAGTAAACTCAGCCAACGAAATAATAAAGCAGGCAAATAATTTATACAGGAACGGCAAATTAAAAGAGGCTATAGAATTATATAAAAAGAGTTTGGAAATACATCGCGATTCCAGAATTGAAGAATTTATAAAGGCCAACAGCAAATAAATTTAACGATAAAAAATAATAAAATTTTTCTCCTCATCATCTTAAATGGCGGGGAGATTTTTTTATGCCGTATAATTTCAAGTTGCAAATAATTTTTTTTGAAGGAGTGTCATTTTAATTTGAACAAAGTAATTTTATTTTTAGCGTTGTTTTTATTAATTTCAACCCGCCGCGCTTATGCTGAAGCGGAATATATTTGGGTTAATTCGAATTTGGACGGAAGAATTAATAATTTAAAAGTTCCGGATTTAAAACAAGATTTTTATTTGTCGCAAAATTATAACTGGCTCAAAGATTCAAAATTACAGCCCGGACATTCCAGAAACAGCGCATTTGATGAATTAAATGATCAGGTCATGAAAAATTTAATCGGACTTGCCTCAAATAAAAATAATAATTTAACCGGACATGATGCAGACCTCGTTAAAAATTTATATTCGCTCTGGTTAAACTGGGATTTAAGAAACTCCGAAGGAATGGACCAAATTGACAGATATATTAATTTAATCGAGAACATAAAAAACATTGACGAATTAAATAGTTATTTTAAGAGCAAAGAATGTTTATATCACGGTAATTTTATTTTTGATGTTTCGCTCGGCCATGACAATAAAGATTCTTCAAGCTACAACGTCGAAATTATTTCAACAAGTTTAATGCTCGGAGATTCAGCGGAATATAAAAATTTAACTGAAAACGGTAAACGTGAAAAAATATTTCGTGAAGCAATTGGATCATATATGCTCAGGAGGTTGGGATATTCGGAGGATGAGGCAAATAAAATTTTAAATGCCAGCTTTGAATTTGAGAAAAGTATTTCAGATTATATGATGAGTCATGAAAAATTAAATTCTCCTGAAGCCGTTGAAAAATTATATAATCCCGTTAATATGAATGATATAAAAATTAATTCAAAAAATTTCCCATTGGCTGAAATATTACAGGCTCATAAAATAAATTCAAAACTTACAAATTTGCAGGAACCCGAATGGCTTAAAGGTCTGAACAAAATTTATAATAATGACAATCTCGAAAATATTAAAGCTTATTTAATTCGTAAAACTGCGTCAGAATATATTACGTTAATTGATGAACCTGCTTTCAGAGAATATCAAAGACTGTTACAGGAGCGCAACGGGATCAATAATTCAAGGCCGGACGAAGAATTAGCAATTGAATTTTTACGCAAAAATATTCCCGTGCCACTTTCAAAATTATATGTGAAAAAATTTGTAAGCGAAAAAACTAAACACGAAATTGAAAATATTATTAATCAAGCTATAAATTATTATCGCAGTATGTTAGCTTCAATTAACTGGCTCTCAGATGAAACAAAAAATAAAGCAGTCGAAAAATTAAACGCATTGACCCCACGTGCAGCTTACCCGGATAAATGGAAAGATTACACGGATTTAAAAATTAATTCGATTGAAAATAACGAGACTTTATTAAAGGCACACGACAAAATTAAATTATTCAAATTAAAATTATTTTATTCGCGCCTAAATACAAAGGTCGATAAAGAATTATGGATCGATGATGTTACGCAGGTTAATGCATATTATTCGCCGTCGAAAAATGAAATTATGATAATCGCTGGAATTTTAGGCGGAGTGTTTTACAATCCCGAAATGTCTCAAGAGGAAAAATTAGGACGAATCGGAGCGGTTATCGGTCATGAAATTTCTCACGCATTCGACACTATAGGAGCACAGTTCGACAAAAATGGAAATATGCTCAAATGGTGGAGCGATGAAGATTACAAGGCGTTTAAATTGCGTGCTGATAAATTAATAAATTACATGTCGGGTTTTAAAGTTACACCAGAAGGCGAAAATTATAACGGCAGTTTAGTACAGTTTGAAACAATTGCTGACATGGCCGGAGTTAAATGCATGCTGGGAATTGCGAATAATTATAAAAATTTTGATTACGATAAATTTTTTAAATCATATGCCGAAATTTGGAAATTAAAACAGACTCGCGAGAGATTGGATTTTGTTTTAAAAATTGATGTTCATGCGCTGCCGTATTTGAGAGTAAATGCGGTTTTGCAGCAATATGAAAAATTTCATCAGACTTACGGCATTAAAAACGGTGATAAAATGTATTTAACGCCGGAAGACCGCGTAAATGTTTGGTAAGTTTAGTGGAGGGAGATTTTATTTTTATGCTTAAGTTATTAATATTAATATTTGCGCTTGCGATGCCTGCCTATGCAGAAAAAAATTTTAACGTTGCAGATTTAAACGCTTCAAATAACACTGATCAATTAATAATAATCAGCGTTGGGGAAAATAACGAAACAAAATTATTTATGTACGAAAAAAATAATGCTGATTGGATTAAAATTCTTGAGAGTGTTGCATATATCGGCAAAAAAGGACTTGGGAAAACTCGCGAAGGAGATTTAAAAACACCGGTCGGAATATTTGAATTTAATAAAGCCTTCGGAATAAAAGATGATCCAGGCTGTAAGGCGTTTGAATATGTAAAAGTTGATGATTCACATTACTGGGTCGGGGATTCCGAATCCGAATTTTATAATAAATTTGTCTCAACCAGCGACGTGAAAAATTTTAATAAAGATGACAGCGAACATATAACCGATTACAAGCCGGCATATAATTACGCTTTGAACATAAATTATAATTCCGAATGTGTACCGGGAAAGGGTTCAGCGATATTTCTGCATTGTAAAACAAAAAATAATTTTACTGGCGGATGCGTTTCAGTTCCTGAAGATGTCATGAAAAAAATTATTATGAGCGTAAAAGCTGATTGCAAAATAATAATTGATTATGATAAAAATATCCCGGAATATTAAATATTAAATATTAAATCTGAAAATAAAAATTATTTTGGGGCTGGAGTTTTTTATTTCCGGTCTCAAATTTTTTTTATGAAGTAATTCGTATTAATTTAATCTTGATAATTTTAGTTGCATATGATATTTTTTTGCGCGCTTGAAAAATTTAAGGGGGCGTATTTTGAAACTATCAACTATAACCAGATATGGATTAAGTGCATTAAGTGATTTATGTGCGCATTATAAAAACGATCCTGTTTCGGTTAATGATATTGCGATGAGGCAGAAAATTCCCGTGAATTATCTTGAGCGTTTATTCTCGAATTTGCGTAAAGCAGAAATTTTAATCAGCGTTCGAGGTGCTCAAGGCGGTTATAAATTAGCGCGTCCGGCAGATAAAATTACAATTTCTGAAATTATGAGAGCTTTAGGAGAGCCTGTAATATTTGGAAATTGTCAAACTGAGAACGGTTGTGAAAATGCGAATTTATGCCCGGCGTTTGATTTATGGAAGCGTGTAAAAAATTCTGTCGATGAAATTTTGAATAATACAACGCTTGCAGATTTAGTAAACAGAAAATTTGAATTGATAAACGAAAATATAAACGATCCCGAAAGAAATTTAATCAGGGAAAAAGCATTAAAAAAATTTGAGGAGGGTAAATAATAAATTGTTCGTATACATGGATCATACTGCTACTACGCCGGTGAGTCCCGAAGTTTTAAAAGTTATGACACCGTATTTTAGTGAAATGTTCGGGAATCCTTCATCAGTGTATTCATTCTCAAAAAAATCCCGCGCAGCAATCGAAAAAGCTCGTGAACAGGTCGCCAAAGCTCTTAACGCTGAAGCATCAGAAATATTTTTTACAAGTTCCGGGACTGAAGCAGATAACTGGGCTTTAAAAGGTACGCTCGAACGCGCAATAAAATTAAACAAGGGCGATCATTTAATAACGAGTGCGATCGAACATCACGCAATTTTGCACACAGCCGAATATCTCGAAAAATATCACGGAGTAAAAGTTACATATTTGCCAGTTGATTCGGAGGGATTTATAAATTTAAATGATCTCGAAAATTCAATAACTGAAAAAACTGCGCTGGTCTCGATAATGTTCGCAAATAATGAAGTCGGAACTATTCAACCGGTTAAGGAGATCGGGAAAATTTGCCGCGCTCATAAAATTCCGTTTCACACTGATGCTGTTCAGGCTGCTGCACAGTTAAATATTGACGTGAAAAATTTAAATATTGATATGCTCTCATTGTCGGGCCATAAAATGTACGCTCCGAAAGGTGTAGGAGTTTTATATATTCGTAAAGGAGTGCACCCGGAAAATTTTATGCACGGCGGAGCGCAGGAAAAAGGTAAAAGAGCAAGCACCGAAAATATTGCCGGCATTGTTGGACTTGGTGAAGCGATGGAAATTTTAAAAGGCAGATTCGATGATGACAAGAAAAAAATTTCAGCTTGGCGCGATGAAATAATCTCAGGAATAAAAAATAAAATTCCTTACGCAAAATTAAACGGCGCAACCGGTGAAAATCGTTTACCGAATAATATAAATTTTAGTTTTATCGGCGTTGAAGGTGAGACGTTATTGCTTGATTTAGATTTAAAAGGAGTTTGCGCATCAACTGGGAGCGCGTGTTCATCTGAAAGTTTAGATCCTTCGCATGTATTAATGGCGATGGGTTTAAAACATGAAATGGCTCACGGTTCAGTGCGTTTAACTTTGGGGCGTTTGAACGATTATGAACAGGTTAAATATATTTTGGAAGTTTTGCCGGAAATAGTTTCCCGTCGTCGTGAAATGTCGCCATTGTGGGAAGAGTTTTTAAAATCAGAAGGAGCGAGTAAATAATTATGGCATTAGATTACAGTAAAAAAGTTATGGAGCATTTTATAAATCCCCGTAATGTCGGAGAAATTGAAAACGCTGACGGAATAGGAGAAGCAGGAAATCCAAAATGCGGAGACATCATGAAAATATATTTAAAGGTGAACGATAATAAAATTATTGAGGACGTGAAATTTAAAACTTTCGGGTGTGCTTCCGCAATAGCTTCATCGAGCATGGCAACGGAATTAATTAAAGGCAAATCCATCGATGACGCTTGGGAATTAACAAACAGCGCAGTAGCTGAAGCATTAGACGGACTTCCGCCGATTAAAATGCATTGTTCAGTTTTAGCAGAAGAAGCAATACACACGGCTATAAACGATTATCGCGAAAAACACGGCCTCGAAAAAATTCCGATGGAGATTCACGAAGATTAAATTTATAAAAATTTTTCAGGAGGGTTAATTTAATTAAATTTATTGATCCTCCTGTTTTTTTGTTATGCGTGATATTACATGATATAATCCGAAAAATTTAAAATATAAAAGAAAGGGGCTTGACAAAATAAAATGAATATGCTTAAATCATCTCATCTCATCTCATCTCATCTCATCTCATCATATAATTATGTCCTTTTAAAATTTAGGAAAGTAAAAAATATTTTTCGTGAAAATGGTTTTTATGGTTGCGTAATAGTTGCGAGAAAAATTTGTAATAAAATTCTATATCGTTATTATTATACTGATCGTTACTGGGAAAATGATCACATGCGCAGAAATTTTAATTTTTTTAGGAGAACAAAAAAATTTGAGAAACCATTATATATAATCCGCAGGCGCGATGGAATTGTCGGATTATTTTCGTATTTTATTACGGACATTGGCGCGATCGCTTATGCTCATGAAAATAATATGTTGCCAGTTATAGACATGCAGAACACTCCGAACGCTTATTTATATGAAAACGAAATCGGAAAAATTAACGCTTGGGAATATTATTTTAAACAGCCCGCCGGAATTTCAGTCAATGAAGCTAAATCATGTAAAAAATATTATTTGAGCAGGGATTCAATATACTTTAAACGTCCGAACATAAAATTAAACAATGATGATTTAAAATACTGGCGTGACATCCGCAGAAAATATATTAAATTTACAGCTCCGGTCATTGACGGCGTGAATAAACTTGAAAATAAATTTAAAAATAAAAAAGTTTTAGGAGTATTATTGCGCGGAACTGATTACACTTCTTTACGCCCGAAAGGCCACCCGATACAGCCCGAACCCGAACAAGTAATTTTAAAAGCCCGCGAAGTCATGAAAGAAAAAAATTTTAATGCCGTATATTTGGCAACTGAAGATAAAAATATTATGCTGAAATTTAAAAATTATTTTGGTGAAAATTTGTTATTACCCGAACAGGATTTTATAAATTATGACGGTAAAGGATATTTAATTAATTATTCTGGAGAAAGGCAAAACGATAAATATTTACGCGGACTTGAATATTTAATTTCATGCGTATATTTGAGCCGTTTAAATGGTTTTATTACGTCACAAACAAGCGGTTCAACTGGAATTGCAGTTTTATCAGATGGTTTTGAATATTTGCACGTTTTTAATTTAGGTGTGTATTAAAATTTTTTATGGTTTATGGACTTAAATTGACGCGTTAATATTTTAAAATGCTTTCGAGGTGAAAATCTAAATTATGGCTGATCTCGAAAAATATAATAATATCGACCCAAAATATTCAGAAAATTATAATGATGCTGACTTCTGGAGCAAAATTACAGGCGTTCTAAAATCAGCAGGCAAAGAAGTAATTTATAACGCATTATTGTTATATTACGTCATGACCGATTCTGATTGCCCTATGACTATAAAAGCTACTGTCATAATTGTCGCACTCGGTTATTTTATTTCGCCGGTTGATTTAATTCCCGATTTTATTCCAGTTTTGGGATTTACTGATGATTTAGGCGTTTTATTGGTAGCAGTTAAAGCCGTCAGCAGTTTCGTTGATCCAAAAATTAAAAGGCTTGCAAAAAATAAACTCGATGAACTTTTTGGGGCTGGAACTTCCGATGGACTTTAAAATTTAAAAATTATTATGTGCTAGAATTAAAAAAATTTTCGGGAGGGCGTTTAATTTGCAGATCATATATAAATTTTCACTAGGCAGAAATACACAGAGGGGGGAGGGCAATATTCCGAAGTATGAAAAAATTTTATATTCCGGCATCTCAAAATTCAAAACCTGAAAACGGCGATGTAATTTGCGTGAATCGAGGTTTATATTTACATTACGGCGTTTATGTATCCGAAAATAATCACGTTATACATTATACGGGCGAAACAGGACCAAATGATTTTAACGGAGTCGTGCGCGAAACATCTTTAAACGAATTTTTAAACGGTGCAGAAAATTTTAATATTTGCAAATTTCCAGAACGTCCTATCCTAAATAATATTTTTTGTAGTAATAAATCTCACGGTATTTTTAAATTAATTCGAGCTTTTCAGATTTTCAATTTAATCAATTATAAATTATATTCGGGTGCTGAAACAGTTGCACGCGCAAAAAGCAGGCTCGGCGAAAATAAATATAATTTGGCGTTGAATAACTGCGAACACTTTGCGATCTGGTGTAAAACTGGTGTCAGAGATTCATCTCAGGTCGATAATATTTTAAATCTGATCTCGAATATTTTTAAATAACGCCATGAGCAAAGATTTTTCAAGCATAAGAATACGCCGCTTAATGTCGCTGTTAAAGTATTTGCGCAATAAAAAAAATTTCGGAGCTTCATTAAAAAATATAATTCATGACTGCGAATACACAAGTATAAGAACTCTCGAACGAGATATAAAATTTTTACGCGATGAATTTCACGCTGAAATAATTTGCGATAATTCAAGACCTAAAAAATATTATTTGCTGAACGAAGGGAATTTTTATTTAAATTTGGATTTGAATCAAAAAGATATTATCGCACTCGTTTCAGGTTTAGGAATGGCAGGACACTTTATGCCGGGGTTAAAAAATAACTGCTTAAAAATCTGGGATAAAATTTGCGAAGTATTACCAGACAATTTAATAAATTTTGGGCACGACATCGCTGAATCTTCTTCAGTTGCCGTACAAGTTTCCGGAATGGATTCGGAAATATTTGAAAAAGTTTTGGATGCCGTCATAAAAAAATGCGCAATCGAATTTAAATATAAATCTCCAATTCCCGGCCATGTCATAAAAACTCATAAATTATCAGCTTGGAACATATTTTTTAAAGCGCATTCATGGTATTTAATCGCAGGAAATCGTGATGAAATATTAAATTTTAAGATCGCTAGAATCTCAGAATTAAAAATTTTATTCGACGAAGAATTTATAAACCCTCCTGAAAATTATTCATATGAAAATTATATTAAGTCAGGCTGGCATGTCGTTCCAGGTGAAGCAAAATATTTTATAAAATTAATCTTATCCGAACCAATCGCAACTATAACCAACGAAATTAAATTAAATCCTAGTCAAAAAATTATTAAACTTGATAGTAATACCGCAGAATTAACGGCAAATGTTCCCGATTTAAAAGAGGTCGCACGCTGGGTCATGTCCTCCGCTCCTTGCGTTAAAATCGTTGAACCTGATGAATTAAAAGAACTTGTAAAGGATTTGGCGAAAAATATTATTATTCAGCACAGTGATCTTTTATAAAATCTTCCGGCAAAATCGCTGGAACTTTTGAAATTTTAAAATCGTTGATATTTCGCGTAATTATAAAATCTGCGTTTACAGCTTTTGCGCATTCCATTTGTAAGCCGTCCTCAAGGTCTTTATATTTTTCATAATTAATAACAAATTCGATCATCAATTTATTTTCGCTTACGACCTTGAAATGTTTACACAATAATAACAAAAGTTTAAAACGTTCCTCCGCCGAAAAATCTTTACGCAAAATATAAAATAAATCCGCGAACGAATGCGCAGACATAGCTCCATCAAAATTTTCCTTTATGCATTCCTGAACTAAATGCCCTGAAGTCTCATTAAACGGCTCACGATTCTGAAGCCAATCCAAAATAATATTTGTATCAATAAACAAAACCATATTTTTCTAAACGAGCCTCCTCAAGTTCTTTTTTATAATCAATCTCGCGTGAAATACTGCCACTGAACTTTTTAAATAACTCCAGATCTTCAGCAATGTCAGAATTTTTTGTATTTATATCGCTTATGTCCTGAAATTTTACGATGTCAAGCGAATCGAGAGCCTGATTAATTTTTTCATTCGGCAAATTCCTAATAATATTAATTGCTTCCTCTCGCATATCCATTTAAATCACCTCCCTAAATATTATAATCATAAAAATAAAGCTCGCAACGCATTCAACACCGCTATAACCATCACTCCAACATCCGCAAATACCGCAAGCCACATATTTACAAAACCAAACGCACCAAATATTAAACATAATAATTTTATTCCAATCGCAAAAATTATATTTTGTTTCACGATACTCATACATTTACGGGAAATTTTTATAGCAACTGGTATTTTTCCCGGATCATCATCCATTAAAACAACGTCCGCTGCCTCAATTGCTGCATCTGAACCAAGACCTCCCATCGCTATACCAACATCCGAACGCGCTAACACAGGAGCATCATTAATCCCATCTCCCGCAAAAATTATTTTATTTTTATTTTTATTATCGCGATTCTTATTTATAATTTCCTCTATCTTGTTCACTTTATCTGAAGGCAATAATTCCGCGTAAAAATTTTTTATCTTTAATTCCTTTGCTACTTGTTCGGCGTTTTGTCTCGAATCTCCCGTCAACATTATTATATCTTGAGACGAAAAACCTAAATTTTTTAACTCCGAAATCGCTCGACTTGAATTACTTTTTATCACGTCTGAAATTATTATATGACCCGCATATTTATTATTTATTGCAACGTGAATTATTGAACCGGAATTTTCATTTTTATTTATATCGCATTTTTCACAGTGCGTTACATCCGCTTTTATTAAATCCATAAATTTTAAATTCCCAACGCATATTAAATTATTGTTAACTCTCGCTCGAACTCCATAACCTGCTAATTCCTCAACATCTTCAATTTTACAGTCATCGCTCTCGTTCGGATATGCCTTCTTTAATGAGTTCGCTACAGGGTGATTTGAAAATCTCTCAACATGCGCAGCCAAATGCAATAAATTATTTTCGTCCGTTAAATCAGGGTGAACCGCTCTCACTTCAAAATTCCCCTTCGTTAATGTCCCTGTCTTGTCAAAAATTATTATTTTCGCTCGTGATAAAGCTTCTATATAATTCGAACCTTTTATTAAAATTTTATTCCGCCCTGCTCCTCCGATCCCCGCAAAAAATGTTAACGGTATACTTATAACTAATGCACACGGACATGAAATTACTAAAAATGTTAAAGCACGGTAAACCCATTTACTAAAATCACCAAATATTAAAGCCGGCACAAACGCCAAAATTAACGCGCTGATGCACACAAAAGGTGTATAAATTTTTGCAAATCTCGTAATAAAATTTTCGGATTTCGATTTTTTCTCGCTGGCCTGCTCTATTAAATTTAATATTTTCGAGACCGTCGAATTCTCAAAATTTTTTGTAGTCTTGATTTTTATTGCATGGTTTAAATTTATGCTACCGCTTAAAACTTCATCGCCAACGTTTATATTTTTCGGAATGCTCTCTCCGGTTAAAGCTGACATGTCTATATTTGATTTCCCTTCTATAATCGTCCCGTCTATCGGTATTTTTTCACCAGGTTTTACAATTATTATGCTCCCAATTTTTATATTTTGCGGGTCGGCTTTTATAACTTTTCCGTCAGCTTCTATATTCGCATATTCCGCACGAATGTCCATTAAAGCAATAATATTTTTACGACTCTTATCCGTCGCATAATCCTCAAAAAATTCACCAACCTTATAAAAAATCATTACCGCTATTGCCTCGTTGTAATCTCCAGTTTTCATAAACGCTAAAATAAAACACCCAATCGTAGACACCGCCATTAAAAAATTTTCGTCGAATATTTCACGCTCCTTTATCCCCTCGTATGCCTCAAGCAAAACATCATAACCGGCTATTAAATAAGGAATCATATATATTATTAATTTCGTAACACCCGAAACATCCGGAATAAAATAAATTAAAATTGTTATACTCAACGAAAGAATTATACGAAGCATTTAAATTTCCACCTCTGTATTAAATTTACTTGCCGGTTCGCTTTAAAATTATTCTCTGCCACAATGAAATATACTGCTCATGCAAAAATGAAGGGTAATCTTGATCAGGTTCAGGACTTTCCCACATAAATATATTTTTTCGACCGGATAAATATTTTTTTATATTTCTCGATGTCCATAAATCCATTAATATTATTATCCCTTGTGTGTTTAATTTTTCTGCGTATTCTCTTAATCCTGAATAATTCCCGTTTTGCCACCGCGTAACATCTTGAGCGTTCGGCTTGATAATTTTACAGCCAGCTGCCTGCATTAAAACTCCGCTGTAAATACTCATATCACATATAACTGAATTTTTCATAACTTGTCCCGCTAACATCGTGCTGGATAAACGCGCTTGAAATTCCGCAAGCCTCCTCTGATAAACCGGGTAATTATTTGGATCCCATTCCGATAAAATCGTCAAAACTCGCTGCGCTATAAATGGCATTACTGAAGGATCTATAATTTTATTTATCTCAACTGGTATCTTCTTTAAATACAAAAGCCGGAGAGATTTATATTTTTTGCTCTCCAGCCCTAAACTCTTAAAATCATTGCTGTCAAATGCCATTATTCTCGAATCATGATTTAATTCCTTGATAAATTTTCCATTCTCCGCATTTATTAAAACACCGTCAGCATTCCAAATCCTTAACGGTATAATTTCTACTTCAGTGCTGCCTATAAAATTCGCTAATACCGCAAGCCATTGATGAGTTACGTAAACTTTTAATTTTTCTGCACGCAATCTCGAATTAAAGCCAAATATAATAATTATTAATATTAATATTGCTGTTACAAATTTCCTCAACTTAAAATTTATTCCCCGTTAAACAAAGCATCATCAAATATACTCTCATCTACTATCTCCTCTCGCTTTTTATTACTATCTTTATTATTTCCTGCGTCCTCGATCTCCTTAACCTCTTGCGCCTTTAAATCTTTTAGTATTAATTCCGCTACTTTCGATTCCGCTCCCTTCCGTGTCTTATCTGAAGCTGAATGTTCAAAGCCATTGATCATTAATCTGACCTCAAATAACGGATTATGTGAAGGCCCCGTAACTCGTATTAATTCGTAAGCCGGTAAAGGCAAATTACGTTTTTGAAGCCACATCTGTAAACGCGATTTCGGGTCGGCTTTAGCTTCTTGTTCATCGAGATCGGACAAAAATAATTTTTTTATAACACGTTCCGCCGAAGTTATTCCACCGTCTAGACATACCGCTCCGATTATACTTTCTACAGCATCGGCACAAATCGATCTCGGTAAATTTTCGCTCCTCATTGAATGTCCATGTAAAAGCATATACGGCACGTTTAATATTTCTGCTTTCTTGTATAACGATTCTGATTTTACAAGCTCCGCACGCATCCTCGTTAATTCCCCTTCTCCTGAATCAGGATACATTTTATATAATGACCTCGCTATCACAAAACCTAAAACAGAATCCCCAAAAAATTCTAAACGCTCATTATTATAAAATAACCCGTGTTCATGCGAAAATGATGAATGTGTTAAAGCCTCTTCAAGTTTATACCTGTCATTAAATTTATATCCTAGTGTATCCTCTAATTTATTATAATCGCGCTCGTCTATGCTGGCTTTTTTCTTTACTGGTTCGATTTCTGGCATAATTTTATTTTTCGCTGTACCTTTCAAATGCTAATACACCGTTATGTCCGCCAAATCCAAAACTATTTACTAGTAATTTATTTACATTGCGGTTTACTCCTGCACCTGTCGATATATTTAAATTACATTCGGGATCGGGGGTCGTGTAATTCAAAGTCGGGTGAATATAATTCTCTTCGATCGCCTGCATTGAAGCTATTACTTCAAGACCGCCCGCTGCTCCCAAACAATGACCGATCATGCTCTTGGTTGAGGTTACTGTAATATTTTTCGCGACATCTCCAAAAACTTTATTTATCATTCCCGCCTCCATTTTGTCATTTAAACCGGTTGAAGTCCCGTGAGCGTTTATATAATCTATTTCGCTTTTTTCCCAGCCTGACATTTTTAAAGCTTTTTCCGTCGCGAATATTGCTCCCTTAGCTTCAGGGTCTGGCGCTGTTATATGCCCTGCATCACATGATGTCCCGTAACCAGTAAACTCCGCGTAAATATGTGCACCCCTGTTTAATGCGTGATTTAATTCTTCAAGCACTACAACTCCAGCGCCTTCACCCATTACAAAACCATCGCGGTCTTTATCAAATGGACGGCTCGCAATTTCAGGATTATCATTTCTGGTTGATAATGCTTTCATCGATGCAAATCCCGCTATACTTATAGCTCTTAATGCTGCTTCAGTTCCTCCGGTAATTATTACGTCTGCATCGTCCCGGATTATTGCGTGATAGGCTTCTCCCATGCTGTGTAATGACGTAGCGCACGCCGTAACAACGCATAAATTTGGCCCTTTCGCTCCTAAAACTATAGCCACGTAAGCCGTTGACATGTTGCTGATCATCATAGGTATAAAATAAGGACTTACACGCCTCGATCCCTTTTCGAGCATTATACGGAAATTATTAAAACTCGTTTCTATTCCGCCCTGACCTGTTCCTATATATACCCCTAATCTATAGGGATCTATTTCACTCAATTTTATTCCGGAATCCTCTACAGCTAATTTTGAAGCAGCTACCGCAAATTGAATCGCTCGATCTGATCTTTTAGCCTCTTTTGCCGGCATGTATTCGCTGGGATCAAAATTCTTTATTTCTGCTCCAAACGTCACAGGACAATCTCCAAGATCAAACGTCGTTATTTTTGAAACTCCATTTTTTCCGGCTCTCAATGCGTCCCAATAATTTTTTTTACCCGTACCTATAGGACTTACAGGACCTAAACCCGTTATTACTACTCGCCTTTTATTATTTATATTGCTCAATTAAAAATACTCCTTACTTTTATACATACAAAAAATACGGAGGGACATTCATCATTAAAAATTCATGCCACCCCCGTAAATATTAAAATTATTATTCGTCTTCTACGCCGATTTTTTCAAGCGTGTATTTTAATGCTTCTCCCACTGTCGTTAATTTTTCGGCATCCTCGTCGGGAATTTCAATATCAAACTCCTCTTCTATGCCCATAATAAGCTCAACTATATCAAGAGAATCAGCTCCTAAATCCTCGTTAAATGTCGCGGTTGGAACTATTTGATCCGGCTCAACTCCGAGTCTGTCAGTGATAATCTTTGTAAGTTTAGATACTACTTCTTCGCGCTTCATTATTTTTATTTCACCTCCTTAAAAATTTTAACGCTTAAATAATTAACATATTGTCATTTTATCGTCAATAATCAAAACTTTAACACATCGTTAAACCACCATCGACGGCTAAAACTTGACCGGTAATATAATTATTTAAATCATTCGCAAAAAATAAAACCGCTCTCGCTACATCTTCGGGCGATCCCATTTTACCGGCTGGGATGCTTGAAATAATATCAGATTTTATTTTCTCGTTTAATTTTTGCGTCATGTCCGTATCAATAAATCCCGGCGCAATCGCATTAACAGTAATATTTCTTGAAGCATATTCACGGGCTGCAGCTTTCGTAAAACCTATTATGCCGGCCTTTGAAGCTGAATAATTTGCCTGTCCGGGATTTCCGATTAAACCCGAAACAGACGAAATATTTATAATTCTGCCAAATTTATTTTTAGCCATGTCGCGTATAGCTTCTTTTGTGCAGTAAAACACAGAATTTAAATTTAAATTTATTACGTTGTTCCAGTCCTCAAGCTTCATGCGCATTAATAAATTATCTCGTGTGATTCCGGCATTATTAACCAGAATGCTGACGCTCTCACCAAAATATTTTTTTATTTCAGCGAACATATTTACAACTTCGTCAGGATTTCCGACATTAGCTTTAAAAATTTCGCACTTGATATTTTTGCTTGAATTTGAATTTAAATTTAAATTTAATATTTCAGCTTTCAAATTTTCCGCGCTCTCAAGGCTATTATTAAAATTTATTGCTACATCATAATTATTTTTTGCAAGCTCCAGCGCGACAGCTCTACCGATTCCGCGAGATGCTCCAGTGATTAGCGCAAGCATTCGGCTAATTCCTCCAATTTTTGGGGCGTTCCTGTAGATTTAATATTAATTCCTTTTATTGTGCGCTTGATCAGACCTGATAAAACTTCTCCGCTTCCGATCTCAAAAAACGCATTAATTTTCAATTTATCGGCCATGTATTCAACTGAATTTTGCCATAAAACCGGGCTAAAAGTCTGCTCAAATAAATTTGCCTGGATCTCTTTAGGCTCTTCAACCGGACGGGCATCAACATTTGAAATAATTTGCCATTCAGGGTAATCCCAATCGATTTTTTTAAATTCCTCGTTTAATTTATTTGCCGCAGAAATCATTAACCTGCTATGAAATGGAGCACTAACATTTAATTTTATTGCACGTTTTGCGCCGCGTCCTTTAGCTTCGTTTACGGCCATGTCGACAAAATCATTTAAACCTGATATAACGACTTGACCGGGAGCGTTAAAATTGGCTGGCTGACATTCGTGATTTTTTGCAACTGATTCGCAGACTGAAATTACTTCCTCTGAACTTAATCCCAAAATTGCGGCCATCGATCCGACTCCCGGCTCAACAGCTTCCTGCATAAATTTTCCGCGTTTGTTTACGAGTTTTACACCATCAGAAAATTTTAAAACTTTCGATGCAACAAGAGCCGTGTACTCGCCCAAACTATGACCGGCAACGCAAACAGGATTTAATTTAATTTTCATTTCATCCGTAAGAACTTTTAAAACAGCTATGCTCGCCGTTAAAATTGCAGGCTGTGCATTTTCGGTCAACGTTAATTCTTCTTCAGGGCCTTCAAACATTAATCTGGTCAAATTAAAATTTAATGCGTCATCAGCTTCCTCAAAAATATTTTTTGCACATCCAAAATTATTATAAAACTCTTTGCACATTCCTACAGTTTGAGAGCCTTGACCGGGAAACACTAAAGCATAATTTAAATTTTCGTTCATGTATTCACCTAATTTGCATTTAAAATTTTTTCAGCTTGAGCAAATATATTTTTTATTATCTCTTCTGCCGGTAAAATATTATTTACCATTGCGGCACTCTGCCCGGACATAAGCGACCCCCATTCGGTATCACCATCAACAACAGCGGCGCGTAATTTTCCAGTCCCAAGAGCTTCAATCTGTTCAGCTGGAGCGTTTATATTTTCGAGACGTTCAAATTCAGCAGTTAATTTATTTCTCAAACATCTAACGGGATGCCCCAATTTATAACCAGTTACAGCCGTTGACCTGTCGCGAGCTTCTAAAACAGCTTTTTTATAATTTTCGTGTACAGTGCATTCTTCGCAGCAAATAAAACGCGTCCCAAGTTGAACACCTTCAGCACCCAAAACAAAAGCCGCTGCTATTCCACGACCGTCAGCAATTCCTCCAGCTGTTATAACCGGAATTTTTACGGCATCAACAATTTGAGGCGTTAAAACCATTGTCGTTAATTCTCCGATATGTCCGCCTGCTTCCATTCCTTCGGCGATTACGGCATCAGCGCCTTGTTTTTCGACTCTGCGAGCCTGAGCGACCGAAGCTATTACGGGTATAACTTTAGTCCCAATTGGTTTTAATTTTTCCAAAACTTTACCGGGACTTCCTGCTCCAGTCGTAACAATCGGGATTTTTTGTTCATATGCAACTTGTAAAGCGTCATCAGCAGTAGGAGACATGAGCATAATATTTAAACCGAAATTTTTACCGGGCTTCAATAATTTTTTAGCTTTTATTATTTCCTGTTCTAAAATATTTTTTGGAGTAGCAGCAGCCGCGATTATTCCGAGTCCTCCTGCGTTACTTACAGCGCTTGCGAGTTCAGCATTTGCGACCCAAGCCATACCGCCCTGTGTCAAAGGATATTCTGTCCCTAAAATTTTGCACACTCGATTATCTTTAAAATTAATAATTTTGATCACCCCTTAAAAAAATTTTTTATATTTATAATTTATATTTCGTTGCTTATTAGATCCGGTCCATTTTCCTCAATAAATTTTCTTGCTGCAGAAATAGCGCTCTTAACTGCCGGAGCTTTTGAACGTCCATGAGCTTTTATTACAGCACCTTTAACGCCCAATAAAGGAGTGCCGCCGTATTTTTCGTAATTGAAACGTGCCCATAATCTTTTTACGACTGGTGCGAGCAATAACATTCCTGCTTTTGTCATAAAACTTTTTTTAACTTCGTCATATAACAAATTTTTTAAACACTGCATAATGCCTTCACCTAATTTCAGCGTAATATTCCCGTTAAAGCCGTCACAAATAATAATATCGCTTTTACCCCATACTACGTCATTGCCTTCGATGTAGCCTTTAAAATTTAAATTGCTTTTCGCCTCAATTAATTCGCGTGCTGACATTGTAGCTTCATCGCCTTTTATTTCTTCAGTTCCGTTTGATAATAATTTTATTTCGGGATTTTCGATCTTTAAAATTTTTCTGGCGTAAATATTTCCCATAGACGCGAACTGTAATAAATTTTCTGGTTTACATCTGACTGTAGCTCCGACATCGAGCATAAAACTCGGCTTCAGAACTGACGGAATTACAACACCTAAAGCGGGCCGATCAATTTCCGGCAGTCTCCCAACGATTAAAACACCGCCTGCAACGATAGCGCCAGTATTTCCAGCTGATACACACCCTTGAGCTTCACCGCTTCTGACCATTTCCATAGCAACGCGTAAACTTGAATTTTTTTTCTTGCGTATAGCATTAGCTGGGTGTTCGTCCATTGAAATTATTTCAGTCGTGTTAATAATGTTTATTCTGGAATTATTTTTTTTTGCCAGACATGATTTAATTTTATTTTCATCACCTGTTAAAGCGATTTCTATATCCTCGAATTCTTCACAGGCTAAAATTGCCCCTTTACAAATTTCACCCGGAGCATTATCTCCGCCCATCGCGTCAACAGCTATTGTAATTTTTCTCATTCGAGCACCTCAATAATAAAACGTCCTACAAATATTTCTCTGTCTCCCGCTATGGTTCTGACGCTTACAATTTTTTTACTGTCATGACTTGTTCCGACTTTTGCGCGAGCTAACAAGACTTCCCCGACATGTGCATGGTCTTTATATTCGCCTCTCATTGAAGCTATTATTGCGACTGCAGATTTAACTGCGGCGACAGCTATTGAACTGGCCTGCGAATAAATATAATGATCCCAAACGATATCAGTTAATTTAAAAGCCATCTCCCTAACAGTTTTAAGCGCAGACAATGCCCACTTATCCGGCTCAAGCTCCAACAATTCACCGGTTAATTCGTCATGTCCGAGTGAAATTAATTTTTTCTTAGCTTCTTCGGCCATGTCCTTTAATCTCTCTCGAAATTCAGGAACTCCCATTAAAGACCGATCAAGCCTGACAGTACTGACACTAACTTTTAATTTTTCTGCTAATTCTTTATCAGTTATGGCAGGATTAATTTTTAATAATTTATTTAATTTTAATTGGCGTTTTTCCCGTGATTTTTTTAGCACCTGCTCTTAATACCTCATGATAAAAATAAAATTTTCGGAGCATTATATTTTTTTTAATATCGTGCGTCAAGATTTAAATAATTTTTATGAATTTAAGCGAGGATTTTTAAATTTTTCTGTTCAACGAGTTAAACGCTCTCGAAATTATTCCGCCTCCGATAACATAATCGCCATTATAAATTACTGCGGATTGTCCTCGCGCTGGGGTCATTACCGGTTCTGGAAATTCAATTAATAATTTATCGCTCTCAGTCCGGAATATCATGGCCGGTAATTCTTTTTGGTTATAACGGATTTTCACGCAGGCATTAATTTTATTTTTTATATCGTCCACCGCAATTAAATTTATTTTATTTACTTCGATATATTTGCTATATAAATCCGGATCATTTTCATGAGCCAAAATTATTTTATTTGAAGCAGGATCAATTTCAGAAATATATAACCTCGAACTCGAACTAATTCCCAAGCCTCTACGCTGACCGATCGTATAATTTATTATTCCCTTGTGAACGCCTAAAATTTTCCCGGATGTGTTTACAAATTCGCCGGGTAAATAATTTTTGCCGGTGTAACCTTTTATGAAGCCTGAGTAATTTCCGTCAGGGACAAAACAAATATCTTGTGAATCGTGTTTTTTTGCAACAGGTAAATTTAAATTGCCCGCTAAAATTCTAACTTCAGATTTTTTTCTGTCACCAAGAGGGAAATCAACGTGAGATAATTGCTCTTGAGTTAAGCAATATAATACATATGACTGATCACGCGAAATGTCTTCACCCTTCTTTAAAAAATATCTGTTATTATTAAATTCAATTTTGGCATAATGCCCTGTAGCGATTTTATTAAAACCATTTTTCAGCGCGTAATTTAAAAATAAATCGAACTTTATATATTTATTGCAAGCTATGCACGGGTTTGGAGTTGCACCAGCTTCATAAACCTGAACAAAATTTTTTATTACATGTTCCTCAAATTCCGACATAAAATTTAAAACTTCGTGATCAATATTTAATATTTCGCAAATTTTTTTAGCGTCCTGAATATTTTCAAACGTGCAACAAGGATAACGACCGGGAATATTTAACGCCTCATTTAAAAATAATAACATCGTTGCACCTGAACAATTTTTATATTTTTCACGCATCAAATAAGCGGAGACTCCGGAATCAACGCCTCCGCTCATAGCTGTTAAAATTCTGGTATGCATAAAATTTTTTATTTTTATCTTATTTTAATAACGCTTTCAATTTCCCAAGACGGTTAATTGCTTCGTCTATGACTTCATCTGAACGCGCAAAATGAAACCTGATTAAATTATTTATATCCTCCCTGAAAAAGCTTGAACCCGGTACAGCAGCAACCCCTACATTTTCGCAAGCCCATTCACAGAACTCCAAATCAGTTTTATTTTTAAATTGATCAAGTTCCAAAAATTCATCGATGTTCACCATTACGAAATATGTACCAGCCGGGATATTATGTTTTAAGCCGATCTCGTCAAGACCCTTTAAAAATCTGTCGCGCTTGCTCGCATATTTTGCCTGTAACTCATCATAATAACTTTTTGGAAATTTAAACGCTGTTACCGCCGCTTCCTGTAACGGTGATGCAGCACCAACTGTCAAAAAGTCGTGAACCTTCCTCGCTCCTTCCACAACTCTTTCAGGTCCAATTAAATAACCTAAACGCCAGCCGGTAATCGAATAAGTTTTAGACATTGAATTACACGTAATAACATTATCGAAAAGTCCAGGCAATGCTGAAGCGTAAACATGTTTATTATTATCAAAAATTATGTGCTCGTAAACTTCATCTGTGATAATGAACGCATCATATTTCTTTGCAAGCGCTCCGATCTCCGTTAATTCTTTTTCCGTGAAAACTTTTCCGCAGGGATTCGAAGGATTACAAATTACAATGGCCTTCGCTCCTGATTTAAATCCGTCCTCGATAATATTAATATTAAAATTATATTCCGGCGGAACTAAAGGGACGTATATGGGTTCTGCTCCTGATAAAATAGCATCTGCTCCGTAATTCTCATAAAACGGCGAAAATACTAAAACTTTATCACCGGGATTACAAATCGTCATCATTGCGCACATCATTGATTCTGTTGAACCGCATGTGATCACAATCTCTTTTTCAGGGTCAAGAGTTCGCCCTATAGCTTTGCCCTGCTTTTCGCAAATTGCATCACGTAAATTTTTCGCTCCGAATGTTATAGCATATTGGTGAGGACCTTTGAGAGCAGCTTCCTCAAGAGCGTTCATCATTTCAACGGGCGGATCCCAATCTGGGAAACCTTGAGATAAATTTATTGCGTTATATTTATTACAAATTCTCGTCATTCTGCGTATTACTGAATCTGTAAAAGTTCCAACACGATCGCTTAATTTAGGCATCTTAAATTTTTTCGAGTCCTTTCAATTCAATTCTATAAATTATTAAATTTCACTTAAACCATAATTTTAATTTTATATTTAACTTTTGGCAATATTTTTTAAATTTATTTACATTTCATCTTCTTCGTAAATACCATTGTCCGTTTTTATCCTGTTCAAGCGGCAGAAAATTTTTTAACACGTTAAACCCGTTCGCTATACTTTCCGGAACTGTTAACGAAGCATCAGCACGTCCAATTTTCATATTATTTAAATTTATGCTCAAATATCCATTTAATTTTATATCGCCGGTCGTGTTCAGATCTCCTAAAAATATTTCCTTCGGCCATGCCGTTAATAATAATCTCCCGTCACCAATGTTAAATTTTTGTCCCAGCAAAATATTACAGCCGGTAAACTCTATATCGCAGACTCCGCCAAAACTTAAAACACTCTCTATTATTTTAGGCCGTATCTTTACTGCATTAAATGAAATGTTCATCATGCCCTCTAAACTTAAATTATTTATGTTGAAGCCGTCAGATTCTCCCGTAACATCAGAATAATTCATGCGCATTCCATTACGTGATAAAATACCGTGCCCAAATGACATTAATGAGCTTCCAACCTCACGCCACGGCATAAACATCCATAATGCTAATAAAAACGCAATTAAAAATATTAAAAATCGTAATACCCAAAATAAATATTTTTTCATTTTCATGTCTCTTAATTTAATTCACCGCTCCTATTATTGCATTAACCGTTAATAATCTCTCTTTCCCTGATGGTAATGCACGTAATTCCGCAGCTTGAAATATTACGCCCAAATTTGATAACTGTTTCTGTAAATCCGTAAGCTCTTCAGCATATAATCTATTTATTTCGATGCTCTGATTTTTTCCGTCTGGTGTTACACGGTTTACACGATTGCCTAAATTTAAACGCTCGCTTACCTGTGCAAAAACTGCCGCTACATCTATTTCTCCGGTATTCTTCGGACGGAAATTATTACCGGTTGATAAATTTTTATATTCATCTCCCAAAATTAATAACGTTCTCCACCTCGATTCCTGCGTCCTTAAACTCGATTCAGCATCCGCCCTCATATCGCTCTGCAAATATACTCCTGTCCAAATTATTAACGATAACAATAACACTAATAAAAATTTTATTGAGCCTTTCGCTTCCCCTCGTAAAACACTGCGAATATTATTTATTAATTGATCTAAATTGAAATTTAACATTTAAAAATTTTTCACCACCTTACACGCAAATCAAATCTATAACCCGTACCCGGCACACTCTGAGTGTTATCAATCTGCGATAAATTTGCACGTGCTTCCCAAGATTTACGGAAATTTAAAATAGTCGTCATGTCAGGCGCTGATCCCGTACAGTCAAAACCTTCAGGGTTAAATCTTACTGTATCAATCGTAATATTATTAAAATTGTTCTCGTTAAAGACTTCGCCGAAATCCTCCAAAACTTCATCCAGTCCGTGACCTGCTGTCCCGGTTCTTGTTAATTCCGCTATTTTATTCCGCGCAAATGTTACAGGGTTTGAAATTCTCCCTTTATATTCTTTGTCGAAATTGTCACGATAAAATTTTTCCGAACGAGTTTTTAAATTTTGCGCTTGCTCCTGAACTTGAATGTAATTTATTATTCCGCCTGATAAAAAAATTATTCCGACCCCCAAAATCCATAATAACACCTTCGTTAAAAAATTTATGTTCCGCTCTAAACCTTTAGCTCCTTCCAAAACACTTTTTGATAAATTTACGTCTGATAGCCACGGACAAATTTTTACGCTCTGATTAATTATTTCTGATAAATCGTAATCGCTGCCCTCCGCATCCGGTATTTTTATTACAAATTCTCCGCCCCGTTCTAAATTTTGAGACTTGCAATAATTATCATACCAGTCAAGCTCATCATCACATGAATTATTATTTATAAATTTTTTCCAACGGCTTAAAACCGGTCTGTTATCCTGCCATAAAAACGAGCAAATATTCTCTTCATCAGCATACATCGTTACCCCATTGCCATCAGTGTATTCCAACTGAGATATTAATCCTAACGCTGCAGGCCAAATAATAGTATTTTCGTTTAAATATAATCCTGTCGGGATATTTAATTCTTCTGGCGAAACATACCATACTAAACCCTCAGAACTCCGCCCGTTTTTGGAAATTACTACGGGAAATAATTCCATGTTCCCAGCTACTGAATACGGCATAACCTGTAATTTTAAAGCGTCACGGATTTTATTACTGTTTGAAAACGGAAATGAAAAATTTTCAAATGATAATGATTTCATTGGCACAAGCGTAACAGAATTTTTATTTTTACTTTTACTTTTACTTTTATCTTGACTGCCCTCCGATACGGTTATAATTATTTTCTGTAATTCCCCATCTTCATTTTTAGCATTTGCAACACGGAATATTTCACGATTCCCAAAACTTTTATCGCGCTTCAATATATTATTAATATTTATTTCAAATCTCCTCCCAATTCACTATTTGTTTACCTGTTCTGTCAAAAATTATACTGTATGTACGTCCGCTCGATCCCTCTGTGTCGATGCATTGTATTTTTATCTCAAAATACCGGCTCTTAAATCCTGCTATATTCGTTAATTGTATCGATGTCTTAGACGAAGCTCCGGGAACTGTTTGAACATCTGATAATTTTTCTATCGGGTTCTCCTCACGGTGTCTGATTAACCTCTCCGCAAGTCCGTTATCAAGTCCGGGCAATAATTCTAAAACCTCCAAAGGCGCAACATTTAAATTAATTCTTCCTTCGCTCCATATCGTACAATATTTATTTATTTCGCTCAAAATCTCAGGCGTAACATCTTCGCTTAAAATTAATAATTCCGACATATCGTAAGGCCCGCGATTTATAAAATTATCACGCTCCGCTCCTCCAACTCTAGGCCGCTTATTTCTGTCGAGAAAATCCAACATTAAATTATTTAATTCTCGATGCTCTAATTTTTCCCATAAATTATCCCATATGTCATTTAATTCACGCCTTAAAGTATTTCCATCAGGTAAAAATAAATTCCTTAACGGGATTTTGTCATCAAGCGGTATAACTTGAATTACCCAGATCCCTAACTCCTCATCTATTAACGGGATCACAAAAGGCTTAAACCATTCCTGCGTAAAATTATCAGAACTCGAACGACCTGCTACCTCGTATAATACTTTTGAAATCACTTCCGTTATTACTTGCGCCATGCTGCGACTCGAAATTATTCCGCGCTCACTGTATATGCTCAAAACCTGCAGCCTAACAAACCAGGAAAACGCCGTTGCACATGAAATTAATAACGTCCCCAACATTAAGACGCTAACTAAAATAAACGCTGCTTTACGCTCCTTTTTACGGAAATACAATAACGCTCTCAAGTTCATCATCAGCTCCCCGCGTAATCTTTATATATATTCCCGTTGGTAATTTCCCTCTGTAATCTTTTCGCCTATCTGATTGAAAACCCCCAGCGCCGGGAAGTTCAACGCTGAAGGAATCCGCTCCGGGTAAAATTAATTGTGCGTTCTCTATATTTAATTTTTCCGGGTCTATTTCTTGCGGCACTCTTCCTGCACATATCCATCTGTATAAACCGGGTATTATGTCGTTATGAATTATTCCGCCTGAAGCTAATTTATAAACTATGCTCGAAGCCGGAAAATTTTGCACTGACGGGGAATTGCTCATAAATATTAAAACGTCATCGGCCTTACTACCAAGCGCTTCATGATCCAAAACTATTAAAGCGTTCTGAACAAGCCTCAAAGCTCCTGACATATCACGCTCTATAAAATTTAATGTCCGCGATAACGCACTAACATCACTATAATTATTTTGAACCTCAACAACCCTCCTAACCGTAACAGCTACAGGCGCAACTGCTAAACCCGTTAATAACCCGGTCAACATTACTACTATTAAAATTTCAATTAACGTAAAACCCTTTTTATTCAGACTCATTTTTATTACTATTCTCTGCCGGACCGTTTACTACTACTAGAGCGTTTATAATCGTCCCGTCCTCTGCTCTCCTCGGCTGGCGTTCCAAGTGCCAGGCATCAGGGTGAAAATAACTCACTATCTCGCGTAATATTTCCTCATCTTGAAACCTCTGCGCAAAATTTATTATTCGCGTAATATCCTCTGAATGCGGCTCTCGCTTAAAACTCTCCCATAAAATATTAAAACCCTTCACCGTTATATCATCATCGTTTTGATTCTCGCCAATCTGCATAAAATGTAATCCCTTATTCCTTTGCACTTCTTCGTGCACTATCGAATATTTATCAGCCTCGTTTAAATAATAATTCTGTACCCTCGCGTTATTCGTTGAGAGCGCTTGACGTAATAAATAATTCCCGTAAATTCCTCCGGATATATATATTATTCCAAGTACCGAACCTAAAACACATAAAATTCCCGTTAACCTTGAAATAAAATCCGATTTTACAAAATTATAACTTTTAACTTTAAACCCGTTATTTGAAAGCGCAAATGCTAATGCAATCCACACCATATTTTCTATCCTGTGAAACGGACGCGTGAAAAATGCCGCAAATGATATTAACGAAACTAATGAACATCCCCATATTGAATTAATCGGAACAGAATCATTTTTAAATAAACTCAATAACGCAGGCATAAACCATATTAAATACATTATTATTAAAATTATTCCGCCGATTATTCCGCCCTCGCAAAACCATTGTAAAAACTCATTATGCGCCCAGTGCGTATACTGCCACCCGTACCAGTCAACTTTAAAATCTTTAAACCCTTCACGCTGACCTTCTAAATAATGCCATTTATATTGACCTGTTCCTACTCCTTCAGGATGTAATTTTAAAATCTCGTATGATGTCGCCCAAATCCCCCGGCGATTACCTATATTTTCAGCGTGTTGAACTATGTCAACGGTCTTTTCTACAATTTGTTTCGACCTCATAGAAAACGTTGAAGCCCAAAATACTGAACTTAATATTAATATTACCGCGAAAAATCTTAATGCGTAAAATCTCCCGAATTTCCGAATTATAAAAATTATCATCGTCAACAGCCCGACTATTAACGAAATTACCCCTGAACGACTCGTTGAACCTATTAAGCCCCAAAAATTTACGCTCATCAATAATAAACATACCGACACCAAAAATATTTTTAATTTCCATGACATAAACATTAATATAATAAATAATATTCCTGTTAATGCTATAAAAATTAATGACGTGCCAAAATCTTCAACAGTAAATATAAATTTCATGCTGATTACTATTAACGCTACATTTATTAACGGTAACCATATTTTTTTACCGCGTTCGGACCCGTTGTTGACCCACAAATCAAATATATATATATATGCCATCCCTAACGTACATATTGCCAGCCATAAACCAAACATATTTTGCTGCGCTGTATTTCCAATGTAATAGCCGGGTGTCGGTAAAATTATACTGCTGTAATCTTTCAGCCATTCAAATACCGTTCCTGTTAAAAATTTTAAGCTGCTTAATTTCCTTATCTGCAATTCCGCAAATAAACAATTTACCGCCGCGTTGATGCTCGCTAAATATAAAATCGGACGCAAACATTTTCCGGGAAATGAAATAACACTCAAAATATAAAAACCAAATACCGCTATTAAACAAACTGTTTCAATTAAAAAACCATCGGGCGATGAAATATTTACCCATAATGGCTGAACAACTGAATAAGCTATCATTAAAGCCCAAATTATTGCGAACTTGTCAATTTTTATCTCAAATCTTTCACGTCCGTAAATTACAAGCCTGACCCCTGCCGTTATAAAAGCTAAAGCGATCGGAACTCCCGTAACTGTCCATTTTATAATATGCAAAGTGTCATAAAATTTTACGCCGGAATAAATTAAATTCGGTAAAGTTAAAGATATAACCCACAACGGAAATAATATATATGACGGTATTAAAGCCAATTTCTCAGATTTATGCGCATGCACTCTGCTTTTTAATTTCGTAGAATTTGCCATGATATTTTTTTTTATCTCCTTAATTACTGCATTAACGTATATCTTTCAACCGGCGCAAACGAATCCGTAAACGCAGGGATCGCCGGGTCTGGCGTAAAAGGTTCCAGCCATTGATGAGACAATAAACTTGAAAATTTTGAACTTGATGCAGGCGGTATTGCCGTAACATTTTCACCAGTCGCTACAAATATTATATTTTGAAGGGCATAAGCGTATTTTTTTCCGGGAGCTGTAACAGGGAAAATCATAATCGTAGGGAATGAAGTCGAAAACGCTTTATAAATTCCGTGAAATACTCCCGATTTTGTTCCCAGCACTGAAGCTATTACATTCACTATTAAAACTCCATCGGGCTTTAAAATTTCTCTTAAGTGCGCAGCTGTTTCAACCGTTGTCATTTGAAAAGGAATTACAGTCCATGACCCAAACGTGTCCATAAATATAGCGTCATAATCTTTCAATCCGTCACGTTTAGCTCTGTTTAAAAATGTTCTCGCGTCCTCGTGATAAATTCTCATGCCGGGATAATCGTGAAGATCAAAAAATTGTCTGGCTGCCTGCGTAACTCCGGGATCTATCTCAACTACATCTATTTTTAAATCTTTGCTCCTCTCACCGCTCTTTAAATATCTCGGCACGCAATATCCTCCCCCGCCCAGCATTAAAATTTTTTTCGTGTCGGGTTTGTAATGAAATGCCAATTCATAATATTTTGTATATTCGCTCGCCAGTTCGCTAGTATTATCCGTGTACATTAAAGACTGCGCCGCATCGGGATTCGTTATCAAAACTCTGACTCGCCTGTTATTTCTCCGGTCTATGCTCTCTACAATGCTCAAATGATTATACGCTGTATCTATTTGTTCACCTATTGGCTCATTTGGAAATCCGTTTATTATTGCGTAACGGGCTGAACCTAAAATTATTAACGCCAACACTACAGAAATTATTTTCCTCCAGACTCCCGTATAAATTAAAACTGCAAGCAACGCCAATATTGTAGCTACTATCATTAAAATTACTCCGGACGGAAATAACGAAATTAAAACAAATCCTCCCATAAATGTACCTAAAATGCTGCCCGCTGAATTTAACGCTGACAATTTCCCAACAACTCCGCCGGATGAATTTACATCCATTAATGCCAGTCTTGCTATAAAAGGCGATGTCATTCCAAGCAATAAACTAACAGGTGCAAAAATTATTGACGCTGCTATCACAGAAGACATATATAAATTTAAAGTCATTCCCGATAATCCCGTTAAAATATTATTGCTCATGTATGCCGCACACGCTGTTATTATCCCTGAAAAAATTAAAATCCTTCCTAATAATTTACCCTCCGGCCTTCGATCCGCTAACACTCCGCCCAAATAATTACCTATACTTAAACTCGTCATTATTATTCCAATTAACGCCGTCCATACTATTAATGAAGTTCCAAAGAACGGCGCTACAAGTCGAGACCCTGCAAGCTCTATGATCATGGTTGAAGCTCCGCAAAAAAATGATGTGATCTCAAGTCTCGCAGGAATTTTTGATATATTTTTCAAAATTTAATCAGCTCCTTAATATTTTTTTATATATTATTTCTTGTAAGTTCCCGGATAAACTAATAACGCGACCGCAAATAATTCTAACCTTCCAGCTAACATTAACAAGGCAAATAACCATTTTACGAGAGCTGGCAGTGCTGAAAAATTATCAACTGGTCCCAAAAAATTTAAACCCGGTCCGACATTGCTTAAACATGTTAAAACGCCGGTTAATGCCGTTAAAATATCTACATCGCAGGCAGTCGTTATCAAAGTCCCAACCCCTACAAGCAACATAAATAAAATAAAAAATGCTATGGTTGCATTCATGGTATTATCGTTTAGGGGTCTTTCGTTTAATCTCGGAACAATGACGGCTCTTGGGTGTAATAACTTTGTAAATTCTGTTCTTAATTTTCGTCCTAAGATTATTATTCTGGAAATTTTAAAGCCTCCGCCAGTTGATCCGCCAGAAGCTCCAGTGAACATTAATAAGACAAATATAAATTTTGCAAATTCCGGCCATGCGTTGTAATCTTGTGAAACGAATCCCGTAGTAGTCATTATGCTTATAACATGAAACAAAGCCTCGCGGAACATGAAACCAAATCCGGAAAAATATAATTTAATCGTTATCGCTATGCTGCAGATAATTATAATTTTTGCGTATAACTTAAACTCTTCGTCCTTGTAAAATTCGGTGAAATTTTTTGCGAACAATAAAAAATATAACGAGAAATTTACGCCGGATAAAAACATAAAAATTATTATTACCCATTCAATATAAGGACTTTGAAAATATGCGATTGAGTCATTTTTAGTTGAAAATCCTCCTGTTGCTATTGTGGCGCACGAATGGTTGAACGCATCAAAAAAATTCATGCCACCTAACATTAATAAAGCTGTTTCGCTGAACGTCAGGAAAATATATAAAAGCCATAAACGTTTAGCAGTTTGCTGTAATCTTGGCGTAACTTTTTCGGCGTTTACTCCGGGTACTTCAGCTTTATATAATTCGATTCCGCGCAATCCCAAAAACGGCAGGACGGCCAAACTTAAAACGATAATTCCCATTCCGCCCATCCAATGAGTTAACGAACGCCATAATAAAATGCCTCTCGGTGCTGTTTGAATTTCCTCCAAAACAGTCGCGCCAGTTGTGGTAAAGCCTGACATCGTTTCAAAAAAAGCATCGACATAAGAATTTACAACGCTAGCAAAATAATACGGCAATGCCCCAATACTTGAAGCAAATATCCAAGTAAATCCTGTAACTCCGATGCCTTCGCGAATGCCTATTTTTTTTATTGAGTCAGAAAATTTTTCACCTGCCATGAACATCGGTAGGATCATCAAAAAACTTAAAATAACCCCTGCCGAAATCGATAATAAAAAGGCTGCTCTATCGTGAGTACCATCTTGAACTGAAACAAATACACACGGAATCATCGCGAACGAAACTATAAAACAAATTAACGACTGAACAGCTAAAACAGTTTTAATTCTCATTTTTCGTTATCCCAAATAATTCGGCAGCTTTTCGCATTAAATCAGACGATGCAAATAATATAACGTTATCGCCGGCCAATAATTTCGTAGCACCAGTCGGAACAATAATTTTATTTTCCCTAGCCATGAGAGCTAATAATACACCTTTTTGTAATTTTAATTCTGCTAGAGTTTTGCCGGTTAACTCGTTATTTTCTGGCATGATAAACTCCAACATTTCGGCGTTAATTTCTTCTATTATCGAGAGTGCTCGCGAATGTCCGGGATAATGCACGACTCTTAAAATTAATGATGCAAGTGCTTCATTAGGGTCGACCGTAGCGATTTCCAATTTTTCGGATAAATCTTGATAGCGTTTCTGTTTTATGATAGCGATTGATTTTTTAACGCCCATTTTTTTAGCTAGCCCGGCATAAATTAAATTAATTTCGTCCGAATCAGTAGCGCAGACATATCCATCAGCTTCTTCAATGCCTTCATCGGATAATAATTTTTTATCAGCGCCATCCCCGTTTAATACTAATGCTTCCCCTAATTCTTCGGCTAAACGTTCGCATTTTAATACATCTTTTTCGATTAATCTTAATTGAACGTTTCCAAAATCGCGCCTAATACCTTGAGCAATTTGAGTTCCTAATTTACCGCCGCCGACAATGAAGAGTTTTTTTAATTTTTGAGTTTCAGCTTCAGGGTTAAATAATTCTTCGAGCTGCCAGACTAAATTTTTAAGAGTAACAACGTAACAGGTGTCCCCCTCTTTTAAAACAGTAAAGCCGTTTGGTACAATTCCCTCACCTTTTTCATTTTCGACGTAAACAATAACGACGGTTAAATTTTTATAAATAGTGCGAATATCTTTAAGAGCGACATTAATCAGGGGTGAATTTTTTTGAATTTTGAACGTGTAAATGACGGCTCTACCGTTTAATAATTCGGCTGTATGAGTAGCAGAACTGACGGCCAATAAATTTAAAACTTCCCTAGCGATAGATCGTTCAGGAGAGATCATTAAGTCGATGCCTAATTTTTTGCCCCAGTCCGGAGAGTCTGTGAACTCTAAATTTTTAGCGCGAGAAATAATTCTCTGAACGCCGGCATTATGAGCGATCCAACAAGATAACATATTAACTTCATCGTGATTAGTGCAAGCTATCATAATATCAACGTTATTATTTTTGTTTATACCGGCCTGCGCTAAAACTTGAGGTCTTGATCCGTTCCCCTGAATAACTTGTACATCGAGTTCGTCCTGAACATTTTTAACGTTATCGGGATTTTGTTCGACCATATAAACGTCATGGCCTTCAGATGTTAAGGTGTTAGCGATATATTTACCGACTTCCCCAGCGCCTACAATTACGATTTTCAAGAATAAAAACCCTCCTTAAAAAGAAATTAAAACCATTTACAGAGGAACATGGCCGAAGGTTTTAAAATAGTATTATTATTATCGTGTAAAATTTTATACATGAAAGTTTTATTATCGTTATTTAAATTATAAATTTGAATTTTAACATTTTCGTTTAATTTAGCTCCTGATCTGAACGATGCGTAAATATATTTTAAATTGCAGTTCAACAAATTTATTTCATTTGGAGCATTATCAAAAATCCATTCGAAGTAAGCCGAATTATTTACGTGTGAATTATAATCGCAGTCATGAAATTTTACAGTTTTTGTGAATTCTTTTACGCATTCCGACTCCGAATTAATTACGGGAATATTATAAAAATCCGGCGTAATTTTTTTTGTATCGCGTTTTAACAATTCCGGTAAATGTTGAACTGGTTTAACCGGGCGTTTAGAATTTAAATTAAATAATATCCAGGATGTTTTAGCTTGAGCGGTTAAAATATTATTTTTCACGACCTGAAAGATTCTCAGCGAATTAAAGCCGTGCTCTGGGTCATGAAAAGTATTTAAAATAAACTCTTCGTCAATTTTAGGAAGCTCGGAAAAAAACTCAATTTCGTATTTTGTTAATATCCAAGCGAACCCCTTTTTAAATAATTCTGACGTATTTCCCTCTAAATCTTCAACGGCTAAGCTTGCGGAGTCCTGAAAATAATTCAATAAGCTTCTTAATTTAATATATCCTGTGCAGGATGTATCAGACGGTAAAACTTTTAAAATTCTTGAGAACATGATTTATATTCGCGTAAAATTTTAGCCAGCACACCATTAACGAAGCGCGGAGAGTTTTCAGTGCCGAAATTGCTAGCGAGGGACACGGCTTCAGAAATAGCGGACTGAGGCGGTAAATTTTTTATTATGAAGGCTTCGAGAATGCACAATTTTAAAATAGTTCTGTCAACGTTTACCATTCTTTCGGGTCTCCAATTAGTGACGGATTTTAATAAAGTTTCGTCTATTTGGTCTTTATGCAGAAAAAAATTTGATACGAGTTCTTTACAATATTCTTTAACCTCTTGAGATTCATTAATAGAAATTTCGTCCATGTTTAGAAATAGTTCTAAAGCGCTTTTAATATTTTCTTCCGGCTTTAAATCAACAGAGTATAAAAACTGTACAGCTAATTCACGAGCGCGGTGACGATTTTTAAATTTAGCTTTGTGAATAATTTTTTTAATCATGATGTTTAAATTTATAAATTAAATCCGGTAAATAATTCAGAACTCTGACGATGAACCAAGTTACAGCCCCCCAAAAGGAAGTCCAGAAAAAAGAATCCAGACCTCCGCAGATAATAATTGCAGCTGATGAGACGATAAAGCCCCAAGTAAAAGGATTTATTAAAATTTCGGAGAAGCTTCCTGAACGTTCGACCCAAATAACGGAAGTATTAAACCCGATTGGCTTAAAAATATTCTGTAAATGTTCTTCGATTTTAATTTTAGAATCAGGTTTTATATTTTCGCCGGAAATCACAACGGTCAAATTTGAATTATTATTATTATTGTTCAGCGATAAATTACAAATATCCAGCCCGGATTTAAAAATAATATCCGTGAAATTTTTTATGCATTTATCTGAAATTTTTACGATTCCGCAGGGAGTATTTTTCCAAGTGAAATAATACATAATATATTTTAATCTCCGTCATCAAGATTTTCCGGTTTTTCGAATTCCAGCTGTAAATTTTTCATGTCGGGAGTTGTATAAATTCCGAGCACGTTAATATTAACAGCTTTAACTTCATAGCCTGTATAACGTTCTAAATTATCCTTTACTTTTTCCTGAACGTCCCAAGCCAAATCCGGAATGCGCTGTCCGTATTTCACGAGTACATCAGCGTCAACGTTAATAATTCCTTTTGAGTGTTCGACATAAACTTTAATACTTCCGAATTTTCTTGTCATGCTGAATTTATTGGCCGGCTTAACAGGGATTTTAATATTTTGAATACCCTGAATAGTTTTTTTAGCAAGCTCAATAATAACGTCTTCGGAAATATGTATTAAACCCCCGTTTAATTTTTTATCGTCAGGAGACAATTTAAATTAATTTCCTTTTTTAGCGCGTTCCAAATATAAACCTGAACGGGTATCGATGACAATATCTTCGTCAGGTTGAACGAAAACGGGAACAGTTACGACGAGTCCGGTTTCGAGGGTAGCAGGTTTACCGCCGCCTGTAACGGTATCGCCTTTAAAGCTTGGAGGTGTGTCAATAACTTTCATAATGACGCTTTTAGGCAATTCGATGCCCATTACTTTACCTTCAAAAAATTCAATTTGAATCTCCAGGTTGTCGACCAAATATTTCACGGCATCGCCCAAAACCTGAGGGGACAATTTCATCTCTTCGTAAGTTGCTAAATCTAAAAATACATAATCTTCGCCATTTCTATAAGAATATTGAGCGGGTTTATCTTCATAAATAATGCGTTCGAATTTTTCGCCGGGTTTAAAAGAATTTTCGACAATTGCCCCGCTTTCAACGTTACGTAATTTAGTGCGGACTACAGCGCCGCCGCGTCCCATTTTGTGGTGATCATATTCTACGATTTCCCAAATACCATCTTGCCAGCGTAATTTTAAACCTACATAAAAATCTGTTGTATCGACTACTTGAGCCATTATAAAAAAACCTCCTAGAAAAAAAATTATTATTATTATCTTTTTGAGTTCAAGGACTGTCAAGAATATAAGGAGTTATAACCATTACGACCTGAGTTTTATTATTATCGTCATATTTATATTTAAACAGTCCGCCGATTAGAGGTAAATCGCCCAAAATTGGGAATTTAATTTTTTGTTTGCTTTTATTTTCGTGATACAGTCCGCCAATAACAAAGGGCATTCCGTCATGTACATGTAATTCTGTTTCAACGGATCTATTTGAAGCGCGAGGCATAATTTCGCCGTTACTTCCGGGTGAAAGCCCTATAATTTCGCCGGTTTTAATATTTATTTTGAGGTTTATAAAATTATTATTTCCGATTCTTGGCGTAAAAATTAATTGCGGTCCTATAGTCATAGTGTTCCAAGTTACATCGCCTTCGTCATCTCGTTGAGAAATATAGGGATAATCTTCAGTTAATGAGATTTTAGCCTGTGCTCCGTCTAAAGCGATAACGGCCGGATTTGCGATAATATTACCTTTTCCCCGACTTTCCAATAAAGTAAAAGTTTGTTCAATTTGCCTGGCAGCTTTTTCGCCGAAATAACTTATAAAGCCGGAGCCGGAATTAAAATTAAATTTAATATGATCATAAGCTGCGTTTAGACCTGTTTCAATATCGGAAGTTGCGGAGCTGTTAAATTCGAAAATGCTTGCTTTAATCATGACTTGTTTACCAGGTTTATCGATGTTCTGAATTAAATTTGATATTTCGTTTAATTTAGCGGGATTAGCTTTAACGTAAATTTTTTTTAATCTTGCGTCAACAATAATATTTTTGTCCTGAACATTTTCCAAAGTTTTAACGATTGATTTAACTTGAGCGGGATCGGCCCAAGAGATATTAAAAATTTTAGTTTCATTGCCGCCTGAAAATTTTAATAAACCTTCGCGAGTTCCAAAAATTAAAGTATTCTCATCAATTGGATAACATGAAAACCCGTAAGCTGTCATTAAATAATTAAAAGCGTCATCAGCCCGAATATTATTTAACGAGATAGTTACATCATTTGATGAGGGCAAAGAGGGGTCAATTAAAATATTATATCCGGTTCGTTCTCCTATTAATCTCAGAGCGCCATTAAGCGGAAGCTCGAAGAATTTCAGAGTAATTTTTTTATTGTCATGAAAGGGCAAAATATTTTGAGGTAAATTAATTTTATTTTCGTGTTCTTGAACATAAAAATTTACTTGTTCGTTAAATTCCGGATTATTATTATTATTTAATTTTGCGCGTAAAATATAACCGCCGTTATAAAATTGATTTGAGCTGATTGTAATATTATTTTGTGCTTCAATATGGATTATGGTCAAATTATTTTCAGATTCAATAAAAAATTTTGAGATTGCTGGAGCTGTTTTGCTGTAAATTACTCCCTGTAAATTTATATTATTTAAATTATTTTCGTAGCATTTGCAATTTTCGAGCAGGATTTTTAATTTATTATCGTCATAAAATATTTTTGGTTCTGGTAAGTTGCGACCGTATAATTTTAAAATAAATTCGTCTGACCCCAGCTGAAAGATTTTCAAATCGTTTAAACTTGATGCGAATAGATTTTTATTTAAATTCAGGAGGAGGATCAACGCCAAAATAATTATTTTAAGAATAAATAACCTTTTCAAGATATAAATATAAATCCGTTACAGAAAACTTATAAAAAGTTATAAATCAACCCTTATGTTTCATTCCTTGTTCAACGCGTCCGCTTTCGCTTATAAAACTTGCTACTTACGTTTGGTGTAACGCTCCGAAGGCTTCAGTTCCCGACTAACGTATCGGTACATCAGACTTTAAGACTGATTAAATTTTGCTATGAAAGGTTGAATATTTTACGGACAAAACCTGTCAGCTTGGTTTCTGCTTTTAATTTTTTTCTTCGTCCAACCGCTTATATTCAGTCCTCAATGCTTAACACCGCTAAAATTCTAATCTGCCGTCTGCCCTAAGTCAAGTTGATTTATAAAAATTCTGTAACGGCTTTCACCTTCCTTTCATAAAGTTATAATTTCTCTGCAAATTTTATATGACTTTATAATTTATTTTTAGCTGTTAGTCAACCTCTCAAATTTTGATGATTCGTAATTTTATCATGAAATATTTAACGCAAAATGATTTATAATTTCATAGCAGTAAAATAATATAAATTGAGGTTGACAAAATGCAAAACGGCATCAAAATAGAGCAGAGCAGAGCAATAATACTCCTTTAATAAGCGTAATTATTCCAGTTTATAACGTAGAGAAATATTTAAATAAATGCGTTGAAAGCATAATTAATCAAACTTACAAAAATCTCGAAATAATTTTAATTGACGACGGTTCCCCAGACAAATGTCCCCAAATTTGCGACGACTGGGTGAAAAAAGATCCCAGAATAAAAACATTTCACAAAATTAATGAAGGTTTATATTCAGCTCGCAATGTCGGTTTGGATAATGCACACGGAGAATTTATATTTTGTATCGACAGCGATGATTATATGAGGCTCGACACGTTAAAAATTTTGTATGATTTAATTTGCGAGTACGATGCTGATATTGTTCAATGCAATTTTCAAAAAGTCGATGAAGACGGAAATTTAATTTTTAGCAACAATGATGAATTTGACGAAAATATAATTTATGTTTACACGCGTGACGAAGCTTTTAAAGCCGTGAACAAACCCCACGAGATCACAACGATTTCGTGGGGAAAGCTTTTTAAGTCTAACATATTTAAAAATTTACGCTACCCAAAATGCAGAATACACGAAGACGAATATTTAATACATCACGTGATCGGCAACGCAAATAAAGTTATCGTAACTGGGAAAAAATTGTATATGTATTTACAGCGCAATAATAGTTTAATGGGAAATATTAAGACAAAATTTTATGAGTGGCGTTACAACGATGTTTTTGGGGCTTATTTGGACAGGTATGAATATTTTAAGCAGATCAATAATTCCGAAATGACTGAGGATACAAGAATTTTTATATACGGTTTCACGTTGAGCATGATCGGCGGTGGAAGCTATATCAAACATAAAAAATTTTTCGACGAAAAAATAAAATTGACGCTCGAATTATTAAAGGAATCCCAAAAATTTAAATCGAGATTAAGGCCGTTAAAAATTTATTATTGCCTGTTGAAAAATATCGTGAAACATTTTCTGCATAGGTTTCCTATGGATCAAGATTAATTAAATAAAATATTTTCCAGTTTCATAAAAATTTATAATTACATGTTATCATTACTAATTATTTTTTACGAAAGCACGGGATTAAATTTAAATGACAGAAAAAATTATAAAAACTCCAAGATTCGGAGAAATATTTTATAAAGCAGAAGATATTTTAACTTTTCCCAGAGGGATTCCTGCATTTGAAAAATTTCACGAGTGGATTTTAGTCGGAAGTGATGATAACGCTGTAAAATGGCTTCAAAGTATAGACGATAAAGACATCGCTTTACCAGTAACTTCACCGGACGCAATTAAGCCGGATTATAATGCGCGCATTCCTGAAGATGAATTAATGTTAATTGGTTCTCGCGATCCTTCAGATTTAGCGTTGTTGATAGTCGTTTCAATTCCTGAGCTTGCTCCCTGGAACATGACCGCTAATTTACGCGCACCAATAATTTTAAGTCTAAAAACCCGTAAAGCCGTCCAGGTCATCGCCTTAAATGAAGAATATCCAATTAGGCATATTGTTTTCCCTGAAGATGTCCGCGAAAAAATGAAAGCCTCCGCTTTAAAGGAGGATAAAAAATGTTAGTACTAAGCAGAAAAATTAATGAAAGCATTCAAATCGGAACTGACATCGAAATAATGGTTATTGATGTTCGCGGTGATGTAGTCAGATTGGGAATAACTGCGCCTCAAGCTACTCAAATTTGGCGTAAAGAATTATGGGACATCATCGTACAGGAAAATAAAGCAGCTGCAGAATTATCAGGATTTAAAGCGACGAAGACTCCATTATTACCAGTCTCAACATTTTCAAGACTGCCAAAAATTCCAACAGTTAAGCCGGAAAATAATTAAAAATTAAATATCATGAAAAATAAAAATAAAAATAATGTCGCGATAATAATCGGCTCTGACAGTGATTTAAATATTGCTGAAAAATCTGCCGAAGTCCTGAAAAAATTAAATATAAATTACGAAATTCATATTATTTCAGCCCACCGAACTCCGGAACGAGCGAGAGAATTTGCGAAAAGTGCCCGCGAAAAATTTAATATTATTATTGCTATTGCCGGGAAGGCTGCACACTTGGCCGGGGTTTTGGCTTCATATACTTTAATTCCAGTTATTGGCGTTCCAGTTAAAAGCGATGATCTCGGCGGTTTAGATGCTTTGTTGTCTACTGTTCAAATGCCTTCAGGAATCCCGGTCGCTACAGTTGCAATTAACGGCGGTGCAAATGCTGCATGGCTCGGCGCTAGAATTTTGGCTCTGAACGATGAAGATTTATTTTTAAAATTGCAGGACGAAATAAATTTAATGAACAAAAATATAATTGAGAAGGATAAAAAATTAAATGGACAGTTATAAAAATTCCGGCGTTGATGTTACAGCAGGTTATAAAGCAGTTGAATTAATGTCCGAAAATGTCAAGCGCACAAAAATTCCCGGAGTTTTATCAAGTTTAGGAGGTTTCGGCGGAGCTTTTGAAATTCCCTCAGGTTACACGCATCCCGTTTTAATTAGCGGCACTGATGGAGTCGGAACAAAATTAAAAATAGCCTTCGCCCTCAATAAACATAATACTATCGGAATCGACTGCGTTGCAATGTGCGTCAATGATGTTTTATGCTGCGGTGCTAAACCTTTATTTTTTTTGGATTATATAGCAACCGGCAAAAATTTCCCGGAGAAAATCGCTCAAATAGTTTCAGGAATCTCCGAAGGCTGCATAATGTCCGAATGCGCTTTAATTGGCGGCGAAACTGCAGAAATGCCGGGCTTTTATCCCGTTGATGAATATGACCTCGCAGGTTTTGCTGTCGGAATAGTCGAGCGCGATAAAATTTTAAATCCCGAAAATGTTAAGCCAGGAGATATTTTAATAGCATTGCCTTCAACTGGAGTTCATTCAAATGGTTTTTCGCTGGTCAGAAAATTATTACAGCCTTCAGAAGAATTATTAACGCCGACAAAAATTTATGTTAAAGATGTTTTGCCAGTCATGAATTATATTAAAACTATTGCGCATATAACCGGCGGAGGATTTTATGAAAATATTCCGAGAAGTCTGCCAAAAAATTTAAAAGCTGAAATTAATTTGAAGAGTATAAAAATTTTGCCGGTGTTTGAAAAAATTCAACGCGCCGGAAATTTGGAACTTGATGAGATGTTTCACGTTTTTAATATGGGTGTCGGAATGGTTTTAATTTCAAGTCCGGATAATGCAGATAAAATTTTAAATAATATAAATAATTCTTACGTGATCGGAGAAGTCGTAAAAGGCGATAACGGAATTTTATTAATTTAAATTAATTCAAGGAGGAATAATTATATTTTGCTGAAAATTGCTGTACTCGTTTCAGGTAATGGAACAAATTTACAGGCTCTGCTCGATGCCGAAAAAAATAATATTTTACGCAGCGGGAAAATTGTACAAGTCATCTCAGATAATCCAAAAGCTTACGCATTAGAACGCGCCAAAGTCGCAGGAATAAAATTTAACGTGGCAAAATCAGAAGAGGAAATTTTAAAATTATTGAGCATCACAAATCCCGGCATAATCGTTTTAGCAGGATTTTTAAAAATTTTGAGCAAAGATTTTATAAACAGGTGCAACGCTCAAATTATAAATGTTCATCCGTCGTTAATTCCTTCGTTTTGCGGAAAAGGTTTTTACGGCTTGAAAGTTCATGAAGCAGTTTTAAAAAGCGGCGTTAAATTTACTGGAGCAACGGTTCACATCGTAAACGAAATTCCGGACGGCGGAAAAATTTTAAGTCAAAAGCCCGTGAAAGTTTATGATGATGATACGCCCGAAACTTTGCAATTAAGAGTTATGCAGCGTGCAGAATGGATTATATTGCCGAGAACTCTTGAAAAATTATGCAAGTCCAAAAAAATTTTTAAACGAGATTTTAAATATCCCGGCAGAGGCATAATCATCGGAACTACTCCGGAAGGCCGGAAAATGTTCGCATATTTCATAATGGGCCGGAGTGCTTCAAGCAGAGCACGGATTTTTGAACGTTCGGGAAATGATTTAATTATAAAATTGACCGGCGACAAAAATAAAAATAAAAATATTGACAGCTCTTTAATTTTATATTCGCCCGTGAAAGTCTTTGAAAAAAATATTATCGTCACGAATGGCGATCAAACTGATACGATTTATAACGCAATGTCAGCCGGTAAAGATTTTAAAAACGCATTGATGGAACGCGAACACGAACCTGACGCGCCGCATTTTACGCCAAGAATCAGCGCAGTTATTACGCCTGAGAATTCTTGTTACACGATGAATATTTTAAAGAAGGCCGGAAAATTTTTTTACCAGTATGATTTTGAAAACGGAAAAGGCCATTTAATTCACACGTATAACCATGATGTCGAGCCGGATCAAAAATTACCGTCGTTCAGAGGCAGACCAAAAATTATTAATATTCCGGAAAATATTGGGGAATTTGCAAATAATCTCTGGAACGAACTCGATGAAAATAATAAAGTCGCGTTATATGTCAGATATTATTCAAGCGATATGAAAAATTTTGAGGACAGATTATTTAACAAGGAAGATGAAAAAACATCATGAACGAGTTTAAATTAAAATACGGCACAAATCCCGACCAATCCGAAGCAAAAATTTTTATGCGAGATGGGAGCGATTTACCTCTCGAAATTTTAAACGGCAGACCGGGTTATATAAATTTTCTTGACGCTCTAAACTCTTGGCAATTAGTGCGGGAATTAAATAAATTTTTGAATTTTCCTGCTGCTGCTTCGTTTAAACATGTAAGCCCGGCCGGTGCAGCTTTGGGAATTGAATTAACTGAAACCGAGAAAAAAATTTTTAACGTTAACCCCGAAATTGAAATTAATAAATCAAAATTGGCATGTGCTTACGTTAGAGCGCGCGGGACTGATAGGCTTTCATCGTTTGGAGATTGGATCGCGTTGAGTGATATTTGCGATGAGATCACAGCAAAATTTATAAAATTTGAAGTTTCGGACGGCGTTATTGCTCCGGGATTTACTGATGAGGCGTTAAATATTTTAAAGAGCAAACGCAAGGGAAATTATTCGATTATAAAAATTAATCCAAATTACGAACCTCCGGAAATTGAAACGCGAGATATTTTCGGCGTAAGTTTTTCTCAGTCAAGGAGCAAAAATCCAGTTATAGAACTCGAAAAATTTAATAATCCCGTCACGAAAAATAAAAATATTCCCGACGAAGCTAAACGAGATTTAATTTTATCGTTGATCACGCTGAAATATACTCAATCAAATTCAGTTTGCTGCACAAAAAACGGCCAAACTTTAGGCGTAGGAGCTGGCCAGCAATCGCGATTACATTGTGTTAAATTGGCTTGCGATAAAGCGGATTTAAGAATTTTACGCGAACATCCGGCCATGTTGAATTTAAAATTTAAAAGTGATCTCGGCAGACCCGAAAGAGATAACGCAATTAATATTTTATTGACTGAAAATGTAAATAATTATGACTGGCGCGAATTTTTCACGGAACAACCGGAAATTATTTCAGCTGAAGAGCGTGCGGACTGGATCAAAAATTATAATAATGTTTCACTCGGAAGCGATGCATTTTTCCCGTTTCCCGACAACATCGAACGCGCTAATAAATCAAGCGTTAAATTTATAGCTCAGCCCGGCGGATCGATTCGGGATGATTTAGTAATAAACGCCTGCGATAAATATAATATTTCAATGGTAATGACTGGACACAGATTATTTCATCATTAGGAATTTGAGGAGAAAAATTTAAAATGGACGTTATGTTAATTGGCGGCGGCGGCCGCGAACATGCTATAACCAAATATATTTTAAAGAATCCCGAAATAAATAAATTATACGTTTTACCCGGCAACGGCGGAATTTCAAAAATTGCCGAATGCGTTAATATTGATGCCGAAAATATCCCGGAAATAATTAATTTTGCACGTGAAAAAAATATAAATTTTGCGGTAGTTGCTCCGGATGATCCGCTTGCTATGGGTTTAGTTGATGAACTGGAAAATATCGGCGTTAAATGTTTTGGCCCGGATAAAAAAGCCGCTCAAATTGAAAGCAGTAAAATATTTTCAAAAAATTTAATGCATAAATATAATATTCCGACTGCTGATTATGAAATTTTCGATAAAAATAACATTGACGGTGCTTTGTCTTATGTAGCAAAATCAGATTACCCGATCGTAATAAAAGCTGACGGACTCGCAAAAGGTAAGGGCGTGACAGTTGCTGAAAATTTTAAACAGGCTCGCGATGCTGTAATATCATGCATGAAAAATAAAATTTTTGGTTCGAGCGGCGAAAATATTTTAATTGAAAAATTTTTAACCGGCCCGGAAGTTACTGTAATGAGCTTCACCGATGGAAATATTATTATTCCGTTAATATCTTCAATGGATCATAAACGCATAAACGATGGCAATAAAGGAGCTAACACCGGAGGAATGGGAGTAATTGCACCTAATTTTTATTATTCTGATGAGATTGCAGACGAATGCATAAAAAAAATTTTTATTCCGACATTGAACGCTCTCAAATCTGAAAATATTAAATTTAAAGGTTGCTTATATTTCGGATTAATTTTGACCAGCGAAGGCCCGAAAGTTTTGGAATATAATTCACGTTTTGGCGACCCTGAAACTCAAGCGGTGTTACCGTTATTGAAGACTGATTTATTTAAAATTATGCAGGCTGTTCGGGACGAAAAATTAAACGAGATAAAAATTGAATTTGAAAATAAATATTCATGTTGTGTCGTATTAGCTTCCGGCGGATATCCCGGACAATTTATGAAAGGTTTTGAAATTGAATTTAATCAGGACGAATTAAATAAAATTCCGAACATTGAAATTTTTCACGCCGGGACGAAATTTGAGGACGGAAAATTTTACACTTCAGGCGGCAGGGTTCTGGCAATAAATTCAGTTGGAAATACTCCGGAAGATGCTCGCTCAAAAGTTTATGAGGCTGTTAAATTTGTGAATTTCGAAAATAAATATTTTAGATCTGATATTGGAGCTTGTTAAAAAATCTTAAAAAAATCTTAAGGAGTGTATAAACTTCATGGCCGGAAAATTTGAAACACCTATAACAATTAGAGAAGTAATAAAAAGGATCGATGAAAGATATTTACTGCTTCCTGCTATTCAGCGTAAATTTGTGTGGTCGTCTGAACAAATTGAAATGTTGTTTGATAGCATTTTGAGAAATTATCCTATAAGCTCCTTAATGTTTTGGAAAATTATGAAACCAGAAATTAAAAGCGGCTATAAATTTTATGATTTCCTGAAAGACTACAGAGAATTTTTTAATGACAGCTCCGACGAATTTACAACTACTGGATATAAAGATTTTGAAGCGGTCATCGATGGTCAACAGAGATTAACTGCGCTTTATATCGGCCTAAAAGGAAGTTACGCGTATAAAATGCCTCGAAAATGGTGGCGCGATAATCAGGACTGCATACCAACCAGAAAATTATATTTAAATCTCAAAGAGCCAATAAAAGAGGAATTCGATCACCAAAAAAAATTTGATTTTGTATTCTTGAAAAGTGATGAAGTTACGGATTCTTATTTCATGGCCGAAAAAATTCTTGCTCTCGATAATTCCGGGAAAATCATGAATTATATTATTAATAATAATCTTAATGGGAATTCTTATGCGCTCGAAACTTTATCGGCGTTTTATGAAGCAGTTCACGTAAAACCGTTAATAAATTATTATCTGGAAGACAGTCAGGATTCAGATTCAGTTCTTGAAATTTTTGTGAGAACTAACAGCGGCGGTACACCTTTATCATTTTCGGATTTATTAATGTCCATGACTTCGGCTAATTGGGAAAAAATTAACGCGCGTGAAGAATTTAATAAATTAATTGATGACGTTTACAAATTGGGATTTATAATCAACAAGGATTTTATTTTGAAAACTTGTTTAGTTCTGCTCAACGATAATATTAAATCTCAAATTAAAAATTTTACTCATGATAATATTCAGAAATTTGAAAATAACTGGGATAAAATCAAAAATAGCATTAATTCCGCGTTTAAATTATTTAAGAAATTGGGATTTAATGACAAAATTTTCAGGGCTAAAAATGCAGCGATCCCCATAATTTATTATATTTACCAGAATGATTTGGCCGGCATCATTGAAAAAGCATCCTACGACAGAAAAGAAATAAATAATATTTTTAAGTGGATAATATTAACTTTTTTGCGCGAGATTTTTGGGGCGCACAGCGATTCAGTATTAATTTCAATTCGGCAGGTTTTAAAGGCCAACGCTAATAATAAAAATTTTCCGTTCCAAGAAATAACGGACGCTTTTAAATCGAATCCAAATAAAAATTATATTTTCGACGATGATTTTATAAACGGTCTGCTCGAAGCTCAAAAAGATACTAACGAGGCATTTTACGTTTTAAATCTTTTGTACCCAAATTTAGATTATGAACATTACGAATTTCATCAGGATCATTTACACCCGTCGAGCATTTTCACGAACAGTCAGAAATTAAATAAAAATATTCCTGCTCAAGATATAAATTTCGCCGAAGACCCAATAAACTGGAACAGCGTTGCAAATCTTCAGATGTTAAATTCTTTGCTTAACACTTCGAGAAAAGCCGCACCGCTCGAAGAATGGCACGCAGAACACCCGGAAATAAATTTATATGTGGATTCTGATACAAGCCTAAATATAAAGGATTTCAAAAAATTTATTGAAGTTCGGCGCAAGAATATACGCGAATATCTCAAAAAAATTTTAATGTGAAAAAAATTGCATGATAAAAAATTTTATGTTATATTTCGCTCCGGATTCGCAATTAAAGCAGATGTTAATTTAAATAAATTAAATAAATTAAATAGAAATCTCTCCTGCTCGATTAATTAAAAATTAAAAATTAAATTATATTGACGGGGTTAAGCGATAAAAGTTTTATTTTTTTAATTTGGCACGGCTATTTTAATTTGTGAATGGTCGTGTCAATTTTTTATTTTTTATTTTATATTTTACATAATTTAGAGGAGTTGAAGTTATTGCCAAGAGATGACGAAAATGCACCGCGCGTTAATGAGGAAATTTCTGCACCGCAAGTTTTATTAATCGATGAGAACGGCTCAAAAGTTGGAGTAATAAATACTCAAAATGCTATAAATATGGCTGCTGAACATTCGCTTGATTTGGTGGAAGTTGCTCCGATGGCAAATCCTCCGGTGTGCAGGATTATGGATTATGGAAAATACCGCTACCAGCTTCAAAAAAAAGAAAAAGACGCTCGCAAAAAACAAAAAGTTCAAGCCCTGAAAGAAATTAAAATGCGTCCAAAAATTGATGAGCACGATTTTGATTTTAAGACGAAGGCTATAAAAAATTTTCTTGAGAGTGGCCACCGCGTAAAAGTTTCGGTATTTTTCAGAGGGCGCGAAATGTCATTTTTAGAACGAGGCGAAGAAGTTTTAAACCGGGTAATTTCAGAATGTGAAGATGTCGGCAAATGCGAATCAAAACCCCAAATGGAAGGGCGTTATATGAGATTGCTCTTAACGCCGATGTCAAGTTCCGGAACAAAGCCATCAGATCAGGATCAGGAAGGAGAATAATTTTAAAATGGCTAAAATGAAATTAAAATCTCACAGCGGAGCAAAAAAAAGATTTTTCAAAACTGCTTCGGGGAAATTTGCGTACAGAAAGTGCAGCAGGTCTCATATTTTGGAATACAAAAGCCCCAAAAGATTGAGAACATTAAAACAGACTGGCTATGTTAATGAGGCGTTGGCAGACCAGATGAAAAAATTATTGCCTTATGCATAAAGGAGGTTTTTTATTATGAGAGTAAAAGGAGCTTCAGCCAGTAATAAAAAGCGCGAGAAATTATTTAAATTAACAAAAGGTTATTGGGGACAGCGCAAAAATGTTTACCGCCGTGCACGCGAAGCATATTTAGCAGCTTTATCAAGAGCCTATAACGATCGCAAACGCAAAAAACGCGATTATAGACGCTTATGGATTACGAGAATTAGCGCGGCCGTTCGTGCTGAGGGAATGAGCTACAGCGTATTCATGAACGGTTTAAAGAAGTTGGGAATTAATATTAATCGCAAGATGCTCTCGGAAATTGCAATTTATGATCCGAATGCATTTAAAGAGCTTGTCGAAAAGGTTAAGGCAGTAAAATAAATATGCCGAGTTTAAATATTGCTGAGGTCAGGGAAAATTTTAAAAACTCTTTGGCTTCAGCTAAAAATATACAGGAGTTAGAAGAGGTCAGAATTAAATATTCTGGTAAGAAGGGCGAATTAACTTTATTATTGCGGTCACTCGGAAATCTGCCGAAAGATGAACGAAAAGAAGCAGGAATAAAATTAAACGAGTTACGTGACGAATTTGAAAAAGATATTGAATTAACTTCCAAAAAATTACGCGATTCAGAAAACGAACAGCTCGAAATAAATGAACGCATCGATGTAACACTTCCAGCAAAAAATAATTTAAATGGGACATTTCATCCGGTTGTACAAACTATGCACGAGATCGCTAATATTATGCAGGGCTTGGGGTATTCTGTAGCGACTGGCCCGGAACTTGAGGAGGATTTTTATAATTTTGAAGCCCTCAATATTCCGAAATGGCACCCGGCTCGCGACATGCAGGACACTTTTTATTTACCGGACGGAAAATTATTGCGTACACATACTTCACCGGTGCAGGTTCATGCAATGCTGGAATTTGGTGCGCCGCTCCGGATTATTTGTCCCGGAAAAGTTTACAGGAGAGATAACGACACAACACACTCGCCAATGTTTAACCAGATGGAAGGGCTTTTAATTGATAAGGATGTCCCGTTCAGCGTTTTAAAGGGCACAATGTCCGAAATGTTAAACGCGTTTTTTGGACGTAAATTAAATTATAGATTTCGCGCGAGTTATTTCCCGTTTACTGAGCCTTCGATGGAGCTTGATATTGAATGCGTAAAATGTTCCGGCCATGATGAAAATTGCAGAGTATGTCACGGAACGGGCTGGCTCGAAGTCGCAGGGATGGGAATGGTCCACCCGAACGTAATACGCGCCGGGAAAATTGATCCGGAAATTTATAACGGTTTTGCGTTTGGAATAGGTCTCGATCGTATGGCCATGCTGAAATATGGAATTAACGATTTAAGATTATTATTTGATGGCGATGTGTCATTTTTATTATCAGGATTTTAGGACATGTATATATCATTAGAATTATTAAAAAATTTTATAGACATCAGACCGGATTTAACGCCCGAAGAAATAGCGGAGAGGTTAACTTTTTCAGGTTCGGAAGTTGAGAATATAAATTATTGCGCCGGCAAAATGTCGGGAGTAATTGTCGCGAGAGTTCAAGAGCTTGAAGAACATCCGGAAGAACCAAAATTATTAATAGCGAGTTTAAATACCGGTTCTGGTGAACATACCTGCATAACCAGCGCGCATAATATTAAAAAGGGCGATTTAGTTTTTTACGCCGGAGCAGGTGCGATTTTACCGAACGGCATCGAAATGGGAATAAAAGATTTTAAAGGCGTTTCAAGTTCCGGGATGATGTTATCTGCTGAGGAATTAGGTTTAAAGGAAGCTGATGATCCTTCGGGGTTATTAGTTCTGCCTCCTGAAGCTCGTCCTGGTGATGATGCAAAATCATTATTTCACATTGGCGATGTAATTTTTGATGTTTCAATTACGCCCAATCGCGGAGATTTGTTAAGCCATTTAGGAATATCGCGAGAGCTTAAAGGTTTATACCCTGAATCAGTTTTACATATGCCTACATGGTTGAGACAATTCAAACAGGATAACGAATGGACGGAAGATTTTGGAGAAATTTCGCTGCCGGATAAAGGCTGTTACGCTTATAGATTGGGACTTGTCACGGGCGCAAAAATTAAAAATTCTCCGTTGACCTCACGTATTGATCTCGTACATTTGGGAATGCGTCCAATTTCAAACGCCGTTGATGTTACAAATTATGTAATGTTAATGTTAGGCCAGCCGTTGCACGCATTTGATTTAAATACTTTACCTGCTCGTGAAATAACTGTGAGAAGTGCCAGAGCCGGCGAAATTATGAGAACGCTTGACGGTAAAGACAGAAATTTAACTGAAAATGATATGTTAATAACCAGCGGCGGAGAAGCTATAGCATTAGCCGGAGTAATGGGCGGTGAACAAACTGGAATTAACGAGAACACTAATACAATTTTGATCGAGAGCGCAAGTTTTTCTGCTGTAAGAGTTGGGCATACATCGCGAAGACTTGGAATTAATTCCGAAGCTGCTTTTAGATTTTCGAGGACGGTCGATCCTGCTTTGTCTAATACTGCGTTGATTGCTGCTAGTGCTTTAATGCGTGACTGGTGCGAAGGTGAAATTAATTACAGGCCGAAATTTGCGGAAAATGAAATAAAAAATATTCAGCCGGTCGAATTAACGCGGAAAAAATTAAATGTATATTTGTCGTTTGATGACATGAATGCAGCCTCTAAAATTCTCGATGGCTTCGGAATAAAAAATATTAAGGACGATCACGAAAATAAAATTTTTATGCCCCCGACTTGGCGGCCGGATATTACGATTGAAGAGGATTTAATTGAGGAGATTGGACGTTATCGCGGTTATAATGAAGCTGAAAATAAATTACCCGGCGAACTTCCAAGACGTGCAGATGTCGGAGATGTTATGAAAATTTCCGGTTTCATTCGTAATTTTATGATGGCGAAGGGCTTCACAGAAATTATGACGTATAGTTTTTTGCCGGAAGATTTTGCGAAGAAATTAAAATTAAATGACACTGATACACGTTCCGATTTAATAAAAATTGCCAACCCAATAAGCCGCGATCATATGGCAATGCGCACGAGTTTAATACCCGGATTATTGAACGCCCTTAAAAATTCGCTCGCTTCAGGCTGGAAAGATCAAATTAAAATTTTTGAACAGGGCAGAATATTTTTGCGCGAAGGTGAAAATAATCATATTGAGCCGGAACATTTAGCCGGATTAATTTTTAACGGTTTAGATGATAGATCAGCATGGAACGATCGCAGCGAAGATTTTTATAATTTAAAATCGGTCGTCGAAAATTTAATTAAATCACGCGGATATACTCCGGAATTTAAAACCGGGCATGAAAATTTTACGCACGCCGGGCAAACTGCAAATATTTTTATTGACGGCGTTAAAATAGGATTTATTGCGAGATTGAAGCCAGCGCTCGAACAGGAAATAAATATTAACGCAAATAAAATTTATATATTTGAAATTGACACGGGATTTTTAATAAATTTGAAGTCACCTGAATTTTTGCCTGTTAGCACTTTCCCTGCTTCAACGCGAGATATTTCGATGTTGGTTTCGCGCGATAAGAATTATGCTAAAGTCATCAGCGACATAAAAAATTCAGCTGGTGAAGACGTAAAAATTTTAACTGAAATAAGATTATTTGATATTTACGAGGGCAAAGGAGTCCCGGAAAATTTCAGGAGTTTAGCTTTTACGCTGACATATAGATCACGCGACAGGACTTTACGGGATGAAGAAGTCGAGAATATAAATTTAAAAATTCGTGAAAATCTCAATCATAAAGGTTATATAATACGTTAAAATATTCCCCTGTATATTATGAAATAAAAAATTATGCGGGGGATTTATTATGAATTTATCTCAGATCGAAAATTTTTCGGAAGAACTCTCACGAAAAGTAAATAATTTAATTTCAGAGCGCGATATTTTGAGACGCAGGCTGTTAAATATAAATGCTCAAGAGGCAGTAAAGGATTTTGAGTATATTACGTCATTTCACAATAATATAAACGAGACGGAAATTTTAACGGAAAATAATTTAAAGCTCGAAAAATTACTAGCTTCGATTTAAGAACATAAATATAAAAATGAAAACTCCAAGAGATTTTTTTCTTACGATTGGCAAAAAAAATTACAGTGTTCGCAGTGCATTAGATAATAAAGAAATTGACCGCGTAAAAGATTTAATAGATCAGGCGTGCGGAAATCTTACGGAAACTGATCAGGAAAATTTATTAATGCTTACGTGTTTGAGGTTAGCTTATTCGCTGGATCATTTGGGCGGAAAAGTTGAGGATGTAATTAAGCGTATTGATAAATCAAATTAGAATTAAAATTATTTATTTTTAAGAGGAGCAAATTAATTTACATGTCGAATTATGATTATAATGAAGCTCTCGAAGCAGTCGAATATATTAAGAAAAATTTAAATATAAATTCCGATTCAATTCCTTTAACAGCGATTGTGACCGGTTCAGGTTTGGGAGAATTAGCCGAAATTATAGAGAATCCGAAAATTTTAGACGTTAAAAATATAAATAATTGGCCAATCTCTACGGCTCCCGGCCATGCAGGAAAAATTTTTTACGGCAGAATTTCAGGACGAAATATAATTTTATTGCAGGGACGAGTACATTATTACGAAGGATATAATTTAAAGGCTGTTACATTTCCTGTCAGAGTTTTGGCGATGCTTGGAGTGCGTGAATATTTAGCGGTAAATGCTTCCGGTGCGATCAACGAAAATTTTAAGCCCGGTCAAATAATTTCAGTTGAAGATCATATAAATTTTATTGGCGATAATCCTTTAATCGGACAAAATGAAAACCGCTGGAATGAAAGATTTCCCGACATGACTCACACATATAGCAGAAAATTATTAAAAATAGCTGAGAAATTAAATTTACAACGCGGCGTATATATAGCATTTTCCGGGCCTTCTTATGAAACTCCAGCTGAAATTAAAATGGCGAAAATTTTAGGGGCTGATTTAGTTGGGATGTCAACAGTTCCAGAAGTAATAACAGCTAATTCAATGGGCTTGGAAGTTGCTGTATTATCATGTGTCGCAAACATGGCCGCAGGAATTTCAGGAAATAAATTAACTGGCGAAGAAGTTTTAAACCAGATGCACGAATCAATAAAAGATTTAAAGGAAATAATTTTAAAATTCATAAGAGAATTATAAAGGACTGATTACGTAAAGCATGAAAATAAAAAAATTCATAATTATTTTAAGCGCAATAATAATTTTATGTGATTTAAATTCCTCAAAAATATCCGCTTCGACCTGGATAAATTTCCCAAAAGAATGGGATGTCGGTCAAGCCTTCGCCGTTTCAATTTCATCGACTGAAGATTATAAAAACCCCGTTATAACTTGGATGAACAGGACAATAAATTTAAATGTTGAACAGGGTGGAGCCGGAAAAATTTCATACGGATTATTGGGGACTGATGTGCGGAATACCAAACCTGCAAATTATAAAATTACTTTTGAATTTACTCAGAATAATAAAAAATATAAAGCTAACGGAAATATAAAAATTAATTCTCGCGAATATCCTCACGAAGTTTTAACGGTCAGTCCAAAAATGGTAAACCCTCCCAAAAAAGAATTACCGAGAATACGCGAAGAAGCAAAATTAACAGGAGCAGCAAAAAAAATTATGACGATCCCCAGAAAATGGACGACCCCTCCTCAAGCTCCTTTAAGCATGATGTATTTAACAAGCGATTACGGAAAAAGCAGAGTTTATAACGGAGTCCCAAGAGCCGGACATAACGGTGCAGATTTACGTGCAGCAGTCGGGACAAAAGTTCGTGCGCCATTTGCTGGAACTGTAATTTTAACGGGATTTCATTATTATGCAGGCGGAAGCGTTTATATTGATTCTGGTAACGGTGTTATAACTGCGTTTTTTCATTTGAGTAAAATTCTCGTTAAGAAGGGCGATCGAATTGCAAAAGGTCAGGTCGTAGCAGAAAGCGGAAGCACTGGACGAGTAACGGGGCCGCATTTGCATTACAGTTTAATTTTAGCTGGTCAATTTGTAGATCCGATCCCGTTATTATCAACGAGTATAAGCGAAATGCTAAAAACAGGACATGAGGAGCAGGTGAATTAAAATAAAATGGAAAAAAATATTTACGGCTTAATATTATGCGGGGGCAGCGGGACGAGATTATGGCCTTTATCGCGTGAAAATTTGCCGAAACAATTTTTAAATTTATACGGTGATAAAACTTTATTACAACATACTGCGACGAGATTATTAAATTTAATTCCGTTGATGAACTTAAAAATTATAACTGGTTCGAGATGGTCATTAATGGCACAAGATCAATTAAAAAATATTTTTGGAGAATTGCCCGAAAATTTTGCGATTGAAGAACCCTGCGCGCGTGGAACATGTCCGGCGATATTATTAGCGGTTGAAAAATTATTAAAATCCGGAGCAACTGACGAAGATATATTTATAATTACTCCTAGCGATGGGGCTATTACAAATAATAAAGTTTTTACGGAAGCTCTGAAAATTGCTGTTGAATCTGCTCAAGCTGGAAATATTACGATTTTGGGAATTGAACCGACTAAACCTGATACTGGTTTCGGATATGTTAAGGGCGGTAAAAAATTTCCCGGCGGGTGGTATGAAGCTGAGAAATTTGTAGAAAAACCGAATATTGAAACGGCAAAAAAATATTTTAAGAGTCGCCAATATTTTTGGAACGGAGGAATTTTTATATTTACGCCCCGTGATTTGAAACGCGAATTAAAGAAGGCAGATGAAAATTTATATAAAATATTTATGGCCGGCGAGATCGAAAAAAATTTTAAAGATTTAAAAAATATTTCATTCGATAATGCCATAATGGAACGCGCTGAAAATGTAGCGTTTGTGCCTTTAATAAATTCCGGCTGGTCGGATGTAGGATCATGGGATGCTCTTCACGAAATTTTGGATCATGACGAAAACGAAAATACTTTAACCGGCGAAATTATAAATTTAAATGGACATAATAATTTTATATATTCACCTGAAAAATTAATCGTGCTAAATAATATAAATGATCTAGTCGTTATAAATTCTCCAGGAGCAATATTTATAACCAGGCGCGGAGATTCGCAGGAAGTTCGCAACGTCGTAAAATATTTAAAGGAAAATAATTTTAATCAGGCATTGTGAATTATTTTATATTTGATAAGTGATCAATTAAATTTTTAATGTCATTGTCATCCCAATCTTTTGAATTTTTCCCGTTAGTAATGGCCAGCATTAAATCCTGAGCGCGTTGCTGGTCATTTCCTGAAATTTCAAGATAACTGTTATATAAATTTTTTATAATTTCCCTTGAAGGAGTTTTAAGATCGTTGTTTAATTCTTTACCTGATTCGAGCCAATTTTTTAAAATTTTCCCGGTCTCTTCGCTTATCACAAAAATTTTCCCGTCAAAAATGCTCGTCCTATCTTTTGAAACTGTAACATCATGTGTCATGCTAATATCAAAAACTGTCGTAAATTCGTAATCCATTCCGTCACGTTGAACGGGTGCAAGCCCTAATTTTTTTATTTCAGTTTTACCGCGTTCGTTTTGAATTTGAGCGTATTCAGTTTTTGATCTCATTGTTGCGATTATGTGACAATTTGAATTTAACATCGTGTCGACTAATCTATTATACCAGGGCGTAACATGCCGCCAAGCAGTATAACTATTACCTTTACCAGTGTCCGTAATTTTTCCCTGCATGTCCAATAATCCGCCTTCACCGCTCCAAACGTGAGACAAACTGTCAATTATTAAAATGTCATAGCCTTCATTTTCTGCTTCGCGAATGGCTGTAATATATTTTTGAACAGTAAACGGAGCGTTAATATTTTGAATATCATAATCAGCTAAATCAGAATATAAATCACCTGAACCGCTTTCAGTGTCGATCATTGCAATTTTTCCGCCCAAACCTTTAGCGATTAACAGAGCACCGTAAGTTTTTCCAGAGCCAGCCGGCCCGGTTATAGCGAGTCTTAATTTTGCTTTTAATCTTTCGGCTTTTCTGAACATATTAAAAAATTCCTCCTGGATTATGTATCGTTAAAATTTTTTTAATATTATATTATTTTTCATGGCCGGGTAAAAATTTAAAAAAGTATTAAAATTCCTAATGTAAAAATTATTATTTTCCGATATTTCAAACAGGATTATATTTTTATGACAGGAGGTTTATTAAAAAATGTCTTCTATGAGCATATCCGGCATTGTTTCGGGGATTGACTGGGAGAGCATGATAGACAGCGTAATTGAATCCGCTTCACAAGCCGCATACGTTAAAGTAAACGAAAAAAATAATTTAACTAACAAAAAAAGTTTATTCGAAGAATTAAAAGTTTCTATGCAGGCTCTTCAGTCTTCAATTTCTCCGTTAAAACTGCCGTCAACTTACAAAGCTAAAGAAATCGAAATAGAACGCCTCGACAGTACAGCTTCATATAAAGGAGTTTTGACAGCGACAGTAAACGCTGATGCCGAAGTAAATATTTATAATCTCGAAGTAAAACAGTTAGCAACGGCGCAGACTTTGAGATCAAATCAAATTACAGGAACTTTCAGCAGCATAAATTCTACAATGAGTTCATTATCAGGCGGAAAAATTTATTTAAATGCTGGAGGCCAAAAAGCAGCAATCGAAGTAAATTCGACTGACACATTATCATCTCTAAAGTCTCGAATTAACAGCACTATAAAAACTTTGAGCACTCCAATGGCCGTAACAGCTTCGGTAGTCGATAATAAATTAATTTTGAAAAGTGATAACACTGGAATCGGCGCAGAAACTATAACGGAAACGTTTAATTATCCGAGAATGGACGGAATTACTACGCTCGAAAATATTAACGTCGATACAAGCGATTACAGCACAGGAAATTTAATAGTTAAATACGGTTCTAAAACTTGGACCGAAGATAATGGCGACTTTGATATTATCGACGGCAATAAATTACGCTGGCATGAATATGAACTCGGCGAAGATACTATTAACGTCGGCGATGACTTCACCGCAAAATATAAAACTTCCGCTGGAGATTCGTTTACATCAAGCGAAATTAAAAGAGGTTCGGGAACAACTGACAGCAATGTATTAGATTTCACCGTGACAATTAATGATACGTCTAGATTTACAATTACTGACTCGGACGGAAATACTTATAACTACGGCACGGATTTTACGATCAGTGGTAAATCTATTATCTGGAATCAAAGCACTACAACAGATGATGACGGAAACGAAACTAAAACGACGCACGGGCCTTCATCCGGCTCAACTTACACGCTGAATTATTCAAATAATACATCCGCTTCAATTTCAACGAGCGTTACAGTAAATTCAAACGGATATAACGTCTTAAATTTTGAAAGTTCAAACGGTAAATACGCCGGCAGTTATAATAGTAAATATTTGAGCTTCGAACAAATTCCATCAAGTGAAAAAACTGTAAACGATTCCGGCATTACGATAATAAACGGCGATTATTTAGATTTTACTTTCACTGATAGTTCAGGCAATGAAATCGAATATAATGGAGTTTACGGAACAGATTTTTATATAAACAGCGGTGGCACTGCTGATTCAAACGGCAACACATTACCCGTAATACGTTGGGCCACTGGAGATTTACCGACGGGCGTAAAAGTTCAAGTTTCATATAAAGGCAGTCAAGTTACAGAAACTGATGACGGCACTGGAGATTTTTTCAATTTCTCGATGAACAGAACGACGCAGGACACTTATTTATATTCGACTGATTCAAGCGACACGCCTTTATATTCAAAATTCACCGGCGGAACTGTAACAATAACTGACGGCTCAAAAACTTTTTATGAGGGCATAGACTTTGAAATTAAGAGCAGTGGATCAGGTTCAAGCGCGACGGCTGTAATTGATTGGAATCCAGATTCAAGCTGGTACACCGATTTAACAGGCGGTTCAACTTACACCGTGAATTTAACTCAAGCTGACGGCACAACAAATACATATACCGGCATAAGAGATTTATACGAGTCATTAGACTTGACGGAATACGGATTTACTTCAGTTAATGGAACGATACAGGGAATTAATAAAACTGTCGATGATTCTATAAAATCTTACGTTTTGAGTGAAGATGGTGTAAAAGAATCTCTCGGAGTTGAAGTCGTTGACGGCGGAAATGGGGAATTTAGATTTACGTGGCAGGCTCAACAATTAACAGAGCGCGACAATATGCCAACTTATGCGGATTCAGACGGCGATCCGATCGAGTACACTGCTGAATACGCTTATTCTGTTAACACGTTTACACTTGAAGACAATATGAACGGGGATATTTTGGAAGCGCTCGGCTTAAATTATCCGCAGACTATTGACGAAGATGATGAGGACGCATTAGCGGAGCAGGCAGAACATTACACAGCAGCACAGGACGCAATTTTAATTTTAGATGGCGAAGAGGTCACGAGATCATCAAATTACATCGGCGAAACATATAACAACGAATTAATTAAAGGCATGACGATACAATTAAAGGGCGTTGGAACTGTTTCATTAGATGTTGCTCACGATGCTGAGAAGGCTGTAACGTCAATTCAAAGTTTTGTCGATAATTTTAACAGTGTTATATCATGGGTGAACACTAGATTAAGCGAAAAACAACTTGACGCGGATACTGCTGCAACAGTTGACAGTGATGATTTTAGAATGCGCTGGGGATTGTTATACGGAAATTCTGTATTGCGTCAGATGAAAACTCAAATGCGTTCGCTCGTCAGTCAAAATTTTCAATTTTCGTTCACATCTCGTTCAAGTTCTGAACCAGTTTACGGAACAATGGCATATAACGGGTTGAGATCGTCATCAACGTTAAGAATTTCGACGGGTGATAAATATGCAGATTTGACGATTACGCCGGAGGATACACTTGACACGATACTTGAAAAATTAAATGACAATTCCGAAACGAGCGAATTATATAGTTTATATTATGACGATGATGGCGAATTATTAAAGCAGCCGTTAATTAAGGCTTCAATTGAGGACGACATGTTAAAAATTTCGAGCGGAACAAGTGACGAAATTACTTTAAACGGTGTATCGGCCTTAAATGTTTTGAAAATGAATTACACTTACAAAGGCTTATACCAGATCGGAATTGAAACGACTTCAGAGGATTACGGTAAGAGCGGAGAATTAGATTTCAGCACTGATGAATTTATGACGGCTCTCGAAGAAAATCCCGATGAAGTTGAAGAATTAATGTTGAAATTTGCTACTAATGTCGACACTTGGGCAAAATCAATGCTTACGAGTTCCGGCGATACTTCCGGAGTAATAACGCGTGAAATTGAAAATATTCAAACTAAAATCGACAACATAAACGAATATCTTGAAGATTATCAGGACAGGCTCGACCGTCAAGAGGAAATGTTACGGACAAAATACGCCAATGCAGAACAACAGCTCGCAACTTTAACGCAGAAAGCCAGCTCAATAGCATCAACTTTAAACATGTTGAACGGTTACACGAGCAGCAGCAGCTCAGATTAATTAAATTAATATATAAATAAAAATTTTTCCTCTCCTGGAATTTTAAGGGGAGGAATTTTTTTTTGTGTTAAAATTACTGCGCTTTGATTCCGAAAAGAATTTTAAATATTTTGAATGTGTTTTATGTTTAATTTTATGTTTAATTTGAAATTTTAAAAAAGGAGCTGGATGAACGATGAAAAAAACTGATTTTTGTGGTATAATTCACAATTTGGATAGTTCAGTTCAGTTCAGTTCAGTTCAGTTCAGTTCAGTTCAGTTCAGTTCAGTTCAGTTCAG